>ENA-ORSF01000185-ORSF01000185.1-human-gut-metagenome-genome-assembly--contig:-NODE-185-length-24111-cov-14.6459_pt1 | contig 24111 bp, 28 predicted proteins | sample MGYA00242188_ERZ509155 | MGnify/ENA primary metagenome ERZ509155 (study PRJEB26280, sample SAMEA2338656) | human gut metagenome | biome: human gut; feature: human-associated habitat; material: faeces...
CGATTTCCTTTAATCCGTTCTACACGGAGGACAAGGTGTATGACATCGAAAAGAGGGAAAGTATCAAGACTTTGTTGCTGACGCTGTGGAAGAAGGACAATGAGCCTGCTACCCGTGCGGAGGAGGTTGCACTTTCCAATGCCGTGTCGCAGTACATAGGACGTATTAAGGAAGACAACAGCATTGTCCCATGCTTCAACACGTTCTACGAGTTTATAGACACGGATTATCGCAAGGTATTGGAAGATAAGAAAGTGCGTGAAAAGGACTTTGACATTGCCAGTTTCCTGAATGTGCTGGAGCCGTACTACAAGGGCGGTGAATATAATTACCTGCTTAATTCGGACAAGGAACTGGACTTGCTACACAAGCGGTTCATCGTCTTTGAAATCGACCAGATAAAAGAGCACGCCATCTTGTTCCCGGTTACGACAATCATCATTATGGAGTTGTTCATCAACAAGATGCGCCGTCTGCAAGGTATCAGAAAGATGATAATAATTGAAGAGGCTTGGAAGGCGATTGCTTCGGCGAATATGGCTTCCTATGTAAAGTATCTTTATAAGACGGTCAGAAAGTATTTCGGCGAGGCAATAGTGGTGACGCAGGAGGTGGACGACATCATCAGCTCGCCCATCGTCAAGGAGTCCATCATCAACAACTCGGACTGCAAGATACTGCTCGACCAGCGGAAGTTCATGAACCGCTTCGACCAGATACAGGGATTGCTGGGGCTGACGGAAAAGGAGAAGTCGCAGATACTTTCCATCAACCAGTCCAACGATTCGTCCAGACGATACAAGGAGGTGTGGATAGGCTTAGGCGGCACACAGTCGGCGGTGTACGCCACGGAGGTGTCCATACACGAATACCTTGCCTATACAACGGAGGAAACGGAGAAGATGGAAGTCCGCGAACTGGCGGGGAAGCTGGGCAGCGACATGGAAGCCGCCATACGGCAGATTGCGGAGAAACGTATGGACGAAGAAAAGTAACCGATGGAAACATCACCCGACCACAGACGGCGTTTGAGGCCACCTTATACGGCATATAAGGGTGTATCAAACGGCGTATGAGGTCAAGACACATTTTATCAACAAAAAAACAAGAATTGAAGATTATGAACATTGAACTGACAAAGACACAACGGCTGCTGCTTTGCGGCGGTCTGATAGGCTTGGCGTCGCTGATGCTGCAAGCCTGCGAGACGGTAATGAAAGAAAACGAAGACATCCGCGAGAAGATTTGCGGCAACTGGCAGAGCGTGGAGGGCAAGCCCGACATATTGGTGTACAAGGAGGGCGCACTTTACAAGGTGACGCTGTTCCGCAGGGCGGGCGTCCACCGGAAACTGAAGCCGGAGACCTACCTGCTGCAAAGGGAGGCGGACGGTAACCTCTACCTGAACACGGGCTTCCGCATCGACGTGGCATACAACGAGGAAACGGACATCCTGTCCTTTTCGCCTAACGGCGACTATATCCGGGTGAACACGGATGAAACAGCCAATGGCGAAAAGAAGAAAGAACAATAAGAATGTACCACTAAATCCAATGTGAATATGAGACAAAAACTGAAAATGCCATTGGTGGCAGCCTGCCTGTGCCTTGCAGGTGCAGGCACGGCAAACGCCCAATGGGTGGTGTCCGACCCGACGAACCTCGCGCAGAGCATCATCAACTCCGCCAAGGAGATGGTGGAAACGGCGGGCACGAAAGCCAACACGCTCAACGGCTTCTTGGAAACCAAGAAAGTGTTTGAGCAGGGAAAGAAGTATTACGACGCGCTGAAATCCGTACATGACGTGGTGAAGGGCGGCGTGAAGGTGTCGAAAAGCATCGGGTTGGTGATGGAAATATCAGAAATCTATGTGGATAACTACCAGAAGATGCTCTCTGATGAGAACTACACGCCGGAAGAGCTTGCCGCCATATCGTCGGGCTACACCATGCTGATAGACGAGAGTTCGGACGTGCTGCAAGACCTGAAGAACGTGGTGAACGTGACGGGGATGTCGCTCACGGACGCGGAACGGCTGGCGATTATCGACAACGCCTACCGCAGCCTGATGAACTACCGCAACCTCGTGCGCTACTACACGAACAAGACCATATCGGTGTCCTACCTCCGGGCAAGGAAGAAGAACGACATGGACCGGGTGATAGGACTCTACGGAAACCCCAACGAAAAATACTGGTAAGTTATGGGAGAGTTCGACAACCTTCACCAGATACTCCTTTCGCTCTACGACGAGATGATGCCGCTGTGCGCGGACATGACGGGCGTGGCGAAAGGGCTTGCCGGGCTGGGCGCGTTGTTCTACGTGGCGGTGCGCGTGTGGCAGTCGCTCGCCCGCGCCGAGGCGATAGACGTGTACCCGCTGCTCCGCCCGTTTGCGCTCGGTTTGTGCATCCTGTTCTTCCCGACCATCGTGTTGGGTACGATGAACAGCGTGTTAAGCCCCATCGTGCAGGGCGTACACGGCATCCTCGAAGAACAGACCTTCGACATGAACGAGTACCGGGAGCAGAAAGACAAACTGGAATACGAGGCGATGATGCGCAACCCGGAGACCGCCTACCTCGCCAGTGATGAGGAATTTGACCGCCAGTTGGACGAGCTGGGCTGGTCGCCCTCGGACTTGGTGACGATGACGGGGATGTACATGGACCGGGCGGCGTACAACATCAAGAAGACGGTGCGTGACTGGTTCCGGGAACTGCTGGAACTGATGTTCGCCGCAGCCGCGCTCATCATCGACACGCTCAGGACGTTCTTCCTCGTGGTGCTGAGCATCCTGGGACCGGTAGCCTTCGCCTTTGCCGTATGGGACGGCTTCCACTCGACGCTCTCGGCGTGGTTCAGCCGCTACATACAGATTTACCTGTGGCTTCCCGTGTCGGATTTGTTCAGCACCATACTGGCGAAGATACAGATTCTGATGTTGCAGAACGACATACAAGCGATGCAGACCGACCCGAACTTCTCGGTGGAGGCGAGCAACGGGGTGTACATCGTGTTCCTCATCATCGGCATCGTGGGCTACTTCACCATCCCGACGGTGGCAGGCTGGATCATCCAAGCAGGTGGCGGCATAGGCAGCTACAACAAGAACATCAACACCGCCGGGGCTTTGGGCGGCAGCGTGGCGGGAGCCGCCGCAGGAAACGTGGCAGGCCGCGCGGGCAAGCTCATCAAGGGAACGGCGGGAAAGCTGTTCCGAAGATAGGCATTCCGGACAATCCGTTTCCGTGAGTTGCCCGACCCTTAAAAACGGATTATTGAACAATTAAAAGACGAAAAGAAGAAAATGGAATTCAAATCACTCAAGAACATCGAGACGAGTTTCCGGCAGATACGTCTGTTCGGCATCGTCTATACGGCGGCCTGCGCCCTCGTGGTGGTCTGCTCGGTGGTGTGCGCCTTCCGCTTCGCCGAGGCGCAACGGCAGAAGATATACGTCCTCGATGGAGGCAAGAGTCTTATGCTCGCGCTCTCGCAGGACCTGTCGCAGAACCGCCCGGCGGAAGCCAGGGAACACGTGCGCCGCTTCCACGAACTGTTTTTCACCCTCTCGCCGGAGAAAAGCGCGATAGAGCACAACGTGAAACGCGCCCTGCTCTTGGCAGACAAGAGCGCGTACAACTATTACGCCGACTTCGCCGAAAAGGGCTTCTACAACCGCATCATCGCCGGGAACATCAACCAAGTGTTGCAGGTGGACAGCGTGGTGTGCAATTTCGACCGCTATCCCTACGAGGCGCGGACATACGCCCGTCAGATGATTATCCGCGAGAGCAACGTGACGGAACGGACATTAGTAACCGCCTGCCGCCTGCTCAACGCGAGCCGCTCGGACGACAACCCAAACGGCTTCACCATCGAGGGCTTCACGGTATTGGAGAACAAGGACATCCGGACGATTGAAAGATAATGCGTATGGGAAAGATGAAAAATCTCATTGAAAAGTGGACCACCGGGCTGAAAGGTTGGTTACGCAATAGGCTGGACGCCCTGCCGCCCAAAGCACGGCTTAGGATAGTCCTTGCGGCATTTGCCGTGTTCGCCTCGCTCTGTCTCTACATGACTGCCGCCGCAATCATCGGCTTCGGCAAAGGGGAAGAGGCATTGGAGATACGGCACATCGAGAAGTTAGAAATATATAATAAGGTGTATCACTCAAATTTGAATCCACAATGAAATTATCAGATTGGATATGGGAAAAGATGGAAAACTTGCAGGATGCCGGATTCCGATGGAAACCGACCTTGAAGTTCTGCCATCAGGTGCTTCGCTTGGATTACAATGCCATTGCCGATTCCATCGTAAGGAACGGGCATCGCCCGGCAATTACGGAAGAGCAGGCAAAAATACTCTGGGATTACCGTTTCTTCCGGAATCTGGACCAGACGGAACGCAGCGGCTGGCACAAGGTTATGGATGTACTGCAACAAACCGATTGGGGCAAACAGCAGGTCTGGTTGTTGTCCGGATTGAAAATGGGGAATGAAACACTTCCCCAAAAACTGAATGCCATGTACACGCTGCTTTGTAGTGCCCATACGGGTAAAAGCCATACCCTATGTCCTCTGCCCAATCCGGAAGAAGTGGCTACCGCCCATAAGCTGGTAGGGTATTGCATGAAGGACGAGGAACTCGACTACTTGAAGCGGCTTGCCCTGCATGGGGAATATCCGGGAGACCTGACCGCCATCAGGCATGGTCTGATGGATATGTACCAAAAGATAGAGGACCTCGAATGGGAACGGGCCAAGGAAATGCGTGCGGACAATCACTGGTCGGCGGACTCCATCGATGCGGCCATCCAGGAGGAAAAAGGACGGATTATGCGCAGTGCCTCCGATTTGTACGAGCAGAAAGTGCAGGGCAAGTTCCCGGACGACTATCGGAAAGCCCTGCACCGGGAACGGATGGTGCTTCATGGACTCTCTCAAAAGGGATGGGACGGGCAGACAAAAATTCCGAAACCTCTGTTGGTCAAGTATGGGTTGGCGGAATCATTCGGAAAAATAAGCGATGCGTTGATGGATTACATTATCCGTTGTGACATGGGAGACGATACTTATCCCAAGCATATGGTAGGGCATCATAACCGCATCATCAAAGAACAGTCCCGGATAGGATTGGAACGCTTGGAACACAGGTTGTTTCCGGATAAAAACAAACCAAAGCTCCATCCGGCTTCTTTGGGTACGCATAAAATGCCCATTCGCTTACAGAATCAGGTAAGCAAAGAGAATAAAGGTATAAAAATCAGACTTTGACAAGCTAATTGAACTGATGATGGAAACAAAAGAACAGAAGAATGAATCAAGAACAAAAGAGAAAAAGCCGCTGACGGAACAACAGCGTCAGCAAAGGCAGAAGATGCTGGTCTATCCGCTGATGGTGCTGCTGTTCGCCGGGTGTATGTGGCTCATCTTCGCGCCGTCCTCCGAGGACAAGGAGAAAGAACGGCAGGGACAGGGATTCAACACGGACATGCCCATGCCCGAAGACTCCAAAATCATCGGGGACAAGGCGAAAGCCTACGAGCAGCAGGATTTGGAAAACAAGCGGAAGGAACGCCGGGGCATGGTGGGCGACCTCTCCGCGTTCTGGAACGACAGCGACGGTGACACGCCAACGGACGATGCCGACACTTCGGACGATTACCGCCTGACACGGACGGAAACGACCGACGGGGAAACGGCGGACGAAAGACAGGCGGGCATCCGCACTTCCGCTGCCGCCTACCAACGGCTGAACACCTCGCTGGGCACGTTCTACGAGCCGCCGAAGGAGGACACGGAAAAGGAGGAACTCCGGGAGCGCATCGACGAACTGGAAGCCATGCTGGTGGCGCAGGATAGCAAGCCTTCCACGATGGAGGAACAGGTCGCCCTGTTGGAAAAGTCCTATGAGCTGGCGGCGAAGTACCAGAATGACAACAATGCCGGACAAGCCGCACAGCCCGATGAAACGGGAGGTTCTGTGAGTACAGGCGAAAAGAGCATGAAGGCAGAACCCGTAAGCGATGTAAGGCGGACGGTGGTGTCCGCCCTGCCGCAGCCCATGACAGACTCGGCGTTCATCGCGGACTATTCGGGGGAACGCAACTACGGCTTCCACACCGCCATCGGTGCGGAGGAAACGACGGGGAAGAACACCATCGCCGCCTGTGTGCAGGGCGACCAGACGCTGACGGACGGGCAGACGGTGAAGCTCCGGCTGCTGGAGCCGATGCGCGTGTCGGGGCGCGTCATCCCCCGGAACACGCTCCTTGTGGGCGCGGCACGGTTGCAGGGCGAAAGGCTCGGCATCGGCATCACCTCGCTGGAACACGGGGGAAACATCATCCCGGTAGAACTGGAGGTGTACGACAGCGACGGGCAGGCGGGCATCTTCATACCCGGCTCGATGGAGATAGACGCGGCAAAGGAAATCGGGGCGAACATGGGCAGCTCGCTCGGAAGCAGCATCAACATATCGACCGACGCGGGGGCGCAGCTCGCCTCCGACTTGGGGCGAGGGGCGATACAGGGCATCTCGCAGTACATCTCGAAAAGGATGCGCACGGTCAAGGTACATCTGAAGTCAGGGTACAGGGTATTGCTCTACCAAGAAAAGGAATGAACAGTCCAAAAACATAAAGGCAAAAAAAGAAAAAATAATCAACAAACTAATTTTTATTTACCACTAAATCCAACGTAAAATGAGTATCAAGAAAGTAATGACAATGTTTGCCCTGCTGATGGGCATCGCCTGTGCGAGCTACGCGCAGGGAGTGACGAACGACAGCACTGCCACCGCCAAGGAGGACGGGCTGGAACTGGTGAAGGACGTCTATCCGCAGACGGAGGAGGACGGCGACCTGTACCACGGTCTGACGAAAAAGCTGATGTTCGACCGCATGATACCGCCGCACGGCTTGGAAGTCACGTATGACAAGACCGTCCACATCCTGTTTCCGGCGGCGGTGCGCTACGTGGACTTGGGTTCGCCCAACCTGATAGCGGGCAAGGCGGACGGTGCGGAGAACGTCATCCGTGTGAAGGCGACGGTCAAGAATTTCCGCAACGAGACGAACATGAGCGTCATCACGGAGGACGGGTCATTTTACACATTTAATGTGAAATACGCCGATGAGCCGCTTATCCTGAACGTGGAAATGAAGGACTTTATCCACGACGGCAGCACGGTGAACCGACCGAACAACGCGCAGGAAATCTACCTGAAGGAACTGGGCAGCGAAAGCCCGATGCTGGTACACCTCATCATGAAGTCGCTGCACAAGGAGGACAAGCGCAAGGTGAAGCACATCGGCTGCAAGCGTTTCGGCATCCAGTACCTGCTGAAAGGGATTTATGTCCACAATGACCTGCTGTATTTCTACACGGAGATAAAGAACCAAAGCAATGTGCCGTTTGACGTGGACTACATCACGTTCAAGATTGTGGACAAGAAGGTGGCGAAGCGTACCGCCATGCAGGAACAGGTGCTGTTCCCGCTCCGCGCCTACAACTACGCCGTCCGTGTAGCCGGGAAGCGGTCCGAACGCACGGTGTTCTGCCTTCCGAAGTTCACCATCCCCGACGGCAAGCAGCTCGTGGTGGAGATGAACGAGAAGGACGGCGGACGCCACCAGACGTTTACCGTGGAGAACGAGGACTTGGTACAGGCTGAAACCATCAACGAACTGCGCGTGCGATGAAAGGAAAGGTACTGTTTATTGTAACGCTTCTGTTCGTCCTCCTGGCAGGACGGGCGGAAGCCCAACGGTGCCTGCCGAAGATGCGGGGCATCGAGTTGAGAGCCGGGCTGAACGAGGCGGACGGCTATGTGCTGGGAGCCATGCTTTCGAGCTACGCGAAAGGTGGGAACAAGTGGGTGTACGGGCTGGAATACCTGAAAACCAGCCACGGATACCGGAGTACGACCATCCCTGCGGCACAGTTCACGGCGGAGGGCGGTTACTACTACAACTTCCTCTCGGACGCGAAAAAGGTGGTGTTCTTCTACGCTGGCGCGTCAGCCCTTGCCGGGTACGAGACGGTGAACTGGGGCGGAAAGACGCTGTACGACGGGGCGAGGCTGAACAACAAGGACGCCTTTGTCTATGGCTGCGCCGCCACGCTGGAAATGGAGCTGTACCTCGTGGACTTCATTGCGCTGACGGCCTCGCTGCGTGAACGCTTCCTGTGGGGCGGCAGCATGGGCGTGTGCCACACGGAATACGGGATAGGCGTGAAGTTCATCATCAACTGAATGTGCGCCTATATGGATATAGAAGCGATGAAACGCTATCCGCTGGAGGACTTCCTTGCACGGCTGGGGCATCATCCCGTGCAAAGACGTGCCAACGCCATCTGGTACAGGTCGCCGTACCGGGAGGAACACACGCCTTCCTTCAAGGTAAACCCGGAAAAGAACCTCTGGTTTGATTTTGGCGAGGGCAAGGGCGGTAACATCTTCGCCCTTGCGGGGGAGTTCATCCAAAGCGGCGACTTCCTCACACAGGCGAGGTATGTGGCGGAGGTGGCGGACATGCCGTTGCAGGACTATGAGCAACGCCGCACCCCCGAAGTGCGGCAACCAGCCGGACACAGCTTCGAGGACGTGGAAGTGCTGCCCTTGCAGAGCCGGGCGTTACTCCATTACCTGCAAGAAAGGGGCATACCGTCCGCCATAGCCATCGCGAACTGCAAGGAGATGCGCTACTCCACGCACGGGAAACGGTATTTCGCCGTGGCTTTCGGCAACTGCGGTGGCGGCTACGAGATACGCAACCCGTTCTTCAAGGGCTGTGTGCCGCCAAAGGACGTCACCCTGCTGCCGTCAGGCTCTGCCGTTTGCAACGTGTACGAGGGCTTCGTGGACTACCTTTCCGCCCGTGCATTAGGCATCGGCGGCGGGGAGGACCACCTTGTCCTCAACTCGGTGTCCAATGTGGCGAGGGCGTACCGGCATCTGGACGGCTACGGAACGGTGCGGTGCCACCTTGACAACGACGAAGCCGGGCGGCGGACATTGGAAGCCCTGCGCACACGTTACGGCGAAAGGGTGTCGGACTGCTCCGGCATCTACGGCGGATGCAAGGACTTGAACGAGTATCTGCAAAGCCGTCTGAAACAAAACGAGAAGAACAACAAGAACATCAAACTTAAAATGTAACGGTTATGAACATGAACAAATTAAACAATACACGGAAAGTGAAAAGAAACATAGTAAAATCATTGGCAACCCTTTGTCTGGGGCTGCTCTCTGTATGCTTCACCGCCTGCGATGACGATTTGGACGTGACGCAAGCCTATCCGTTCACGGTGGAAGCCATGCCCGTGCCGAAGGAACTGGCGCAGGGCGAGACGGCGGAAATCCGTTGCGAACTGGTACGCGAGGGCGAGTTTGACGGGGCGGTCTATACCATCCGCTATTTCCAATACGACGGGGAGGGCACGTTGAAGCTGGATAACGGCTTGGTGTTGCAGCCCAACGACCGCTACCTGCTGGAGAACGAAAAATTCCGCCTATATTACACCTCGGAGTGCGACGAGTCGCAAAGCCTGACCATCACGGTGGAGGACAATTTCGGCAATGCCTGCGAGTGGGAATTGGAGTTCAACAACGACTCGGACGCGGAAACGGAGGGAGGCGTCGCTGTGTCTGACACCTTGAACGCCAGCCGATGATGCGCAAGGCGTTGCTCCTGCTGCTGGCGGCTGCCCTCTGTGGCAGCCTGCCGGCACAAGACACGGACAGCATGGCGGAACTGCTGGCATCGTTTAACAATCATCCCAAGGCTGACATCGCCGTTGAACTGATAAAAAAGTACGAGGGACTGCACGACCGTTCCGATTACCCCTACTACGGCTACGGGCATCGCAGGTTGCCCAACGAAAACCTTTCCTATGACATGACGGAGGCGGAAGCCGAAGCCCTGCTCCGCAAGGATTTGGCGGTGCGCTACAAGCTGTTCCGCAAATTTGGTAAAGATGCCTTGCTTCTTACCGTATTAAGTTTCAATGTGGGTCAAGGGGTATTGCTTGGTCACGGCGGACACCCGAAAAGCAAACTCATCCGCAAGCTGGAAGCCGGGAATCGAGACATTTACCGTGAATATATCGCTTACTGCCGGTACAAAGGAAAGCAGCACGCCATGCTATTCAATCGAAGAAAAACAGAATTTGCGTTGCTATATATTCCGTGATATGATTAAAATTCCTTGCGGTAAATAATTTCGCAAGGAATTTTTGCTTCCAATACAAATAAACATATTATCTTTACAAATAAATTTTCGAAAAATGAAAGAGCCGAAAGAAATCTATTATTTACCTGTAGAACAGTTATCTGATGATGTTATTCAATATATTGAAAAAGTTTTTGAGTTATTAGATGCTGTAAAAAATGATTGCAATAGCAATAATTTTTCTCGCCGATTTACTTTCATAAGAGATGAGAAAGCTATTAGTGATGTTGCGGAAATTAAAAAAGATAATAATAAATTAAATCATATATATATCAACGAAAATTTCTGTCAGTATTTATGGTCTGTTTGTGTCTATCTTATCGCATATTTTGAAAATGTTATACATATCCCTATGATGGATGCTGTTGGTATTAATAAAAATGGATATAAGCCCAATATGATAGATGTAGAATATGGCAATGATTGTTTTTTCAGAGGACGGCAATTATTACATAACTTTAATAGAGATGCATATTGGGTTACTCCAAATATCTGTAATCCGCAGCAATTTGAAAATATTATAAGCCATGCGAATGATGTCTATTGTGCTGCAATAGCATTTATATATGCTCACGAGTTTTCACATAATTATTTGGGGCATACACAAATACAGCAAACGCTTTCTCGTTCAATAAATGATGAAATTGCAGCAGATGATATGGCAATTAGCTTTATTCAAACTGAATATAACTCTGCATGGGGAAGAACCTATAAGGCAGGAATTGCAACTACATTAGCAGCCCTTTTATTAATGGGAGAGGATTCTATTTCTGGTGGTGGAACCCATCCAGATATGGATGTTCGAATAGAAAATTTGGTTACTAAACTGGAATTGCACGAAATGGATCTTCTTTGGGGCTATTTAGGGGTTGCTTTAAGATTATGGCTTCTTGTTTTTGATGGCTTATCCATCAAAGAGGATATGCAGCAACCGGGGTTTGGTTCATACAAAGAGATATATTTATATTATATAGAAAAATTAAAGATTGTCAGGCAACAACGTTATCCTACAATTATCAAACCAGACTGGGATATATAATTAATGACTTCATTGGATTTTTCCATCTTATCGAAGATGGGGGCAACGGTTTCTTTGCTACTTTCTTATCCGCCGACCTGCTCATGAAAGAAAGTAGCGGGCGGCAAGCCTGCCGCCCGATTTTACCGCTTTATCCTTTGCAGCACACGCTCAAGTGTGCGCTCGGCAATGGGGCGTGTGTCCTTGTTCCAAAGGTTATACCCGTGTACGGATATTCCCACGCTCCGCAAATCTCGGATATAACCGGACGCTTCATCTTGCGTGGGCAGGTAAACGAACTGCACCCATGCGTCCCTGCCGTCTGTCAGTATGAAATAGTATTTCATTTCGCTTGTTTTTTCAGTTGTTACGAATGGAGTGTGGGCGGTGTTTCCACCGCCACGCACTCAAAATTCCTTTATGTCGGCGATAGCCGTGCAGCGTGTGAGCCATTCCTTTACGCAGGGCATGTTGTATTCGGAAGTGATGACTGCCGTATGCCCGTTTATCTGCGTAAACCTCGTACTTTCATAGTCCTCCACCCATCCTTTGAGGCTGTCCGTTCCCCATGCGTCCGCATCGGCGAACATATTGTCCAAAACCTTGATAGGGTCGCTGAACGTCACTATCAGCGTTTCATATCCTGCGCTCATCGTCTGCCCTCCTTCGCTTTAATCCATTCGTCACGCAACCGCCTGCACTCGTCCAATGTGGGTTTCACGCAGGAGAACAGTTCTCCCGTTGTGGTGTCCCGATAGTCATATTGGTACATCGTGCGGACTTTGCGCCCGATTTTCAGTTGGAATTTCTCGTATTTCTCACCTGCCGTGCAGGTGCTTACTCCGTTAATAGTCATTCTTGTTGTCATAGCCTTATCAATTAAAATTCAACAATCAGTAATCTGTTCTCCAAACATTGGTCGGGGTCGGATGCCTTTTTCTGTGTCACCCACAGATGGTGTGCGCCATACCCGAATGCGAAAAGGGCGTTGAAAAGTTTCTTTCGGGCGAACACCTCCATTACCCCCCTTACATCCTGCTCGTCCTTTGTCAGTACAAGCGTGTTCAACAATTCGATGAACATTTCAGGCAGTTTCTCGTGCCACCCGAAAATCATGTTTTCTATTCTCACTTCCATATCAATAAGTATTAAGTTGTTAAACGATTACGCTGCTTCTTTCATCCGTTTCCGTATCTGCTCGGCATTGTCCTCCACCAATTTGATGATGCGGTCGTGGTATTCGGTGTTGGAGTTGCATACGCCACGGCTCTGCACCACTTTTAATGTCCGCAAGTCCACCTCCACTGTCTCGATGCGTCGCTCGTCTATCCGTGCGGAAAGTATCAGGGAGTTCTCATTGTTGTAGTAGGCGTTGGCATAGACGCAATGGTGCATGGCTTTCCCCTCCTCGTAGAACTCGTCCACGCTTTGCAGCACCTTGACGATGATTAGACCGTCCGTCAGTACAAGGTTGAGGAATGCGGCTTTCTTTCGGATATACTCGTCTTTCTCTTTCGCCATTTCTTCCAGACGCTTCCGCTCACGCTCCAACCGCTCGGCTTCCCACTCCCTGTGTTGCTGCTGCCGTTCACGCTCCAATTGGACTTGCCGTTTCCCCATATACAGGTCGTGAGCCGCCTTGAAATCGGGCGGGCATATGAAACGGGGGTTGCGCAAATCTTTTCCCAATCTCTCTAAGAGATATACGAGGTCGCACCACAATGAGATGTCGGTTATGGCATATTTATTCCGCATGGCTATCTTGTACGAGTTCCAACATCTGTCAAGTACCTGCGGACGGGAGAGGAAATAGCGCAAGTGTTCGATGTTGCCCGACTTCAGCAATGTTTCCGCACGGCTGTCCGAAAGGATAGCCTTGAAGAAGTCGTAAGGCAGTATGCCGTGCAGGTTGCCGTCAAAGCCATTTCGCTTAATTTCGGGGATAATCCGTCGGCGTGGATAGGTGCATATCGGGTCAATGTCATACACCTTATGCTGGTTGTTCCTGCGGATTTCCATCGGGCTGTCCTCGTTCCACAAGTCGTAGTAGAGAAGTGAAAAGCCACGCAACCTTGCCACTGTCTCGGACTTGCCGTCAGGAGCAATCCACCGCTGTGCCACCTCAAAGATGGAATACTCCGCCTTTTGCCCGACTTTCTGACGGCTCCTGACGAAAAAGAAACGTATTACCTGGTAGCCTTTGCAGGTGGTGATGATGGAGAAATACTCGTTGTCCACGAACACCCTCTTTCGGGTGTCCGTGATTTCCAATGCCGTGCCGCAGTTCGGGCAGGTGCATCCGCAAAGCGTGTCGGCAAGGCTGTGTCCGCTTTTCCATGCGTGTCCGCACTCCGTGCAGGTAATGACGCCTTTTGCAGTCCGCCTGCCGTAGTGCTTGAAACAATGGTGGAAAGCGTAGGTTCTCTGTGCGTTTGTCAGTTCGGGCAGGGTTGCGCTCAGACGGATGACTTCTTTCTGTATGGGTGTCTTGGGTTTCATAGGTTCAGAATAATGAAAGTTCAACTTGTTGTGCGTTTGTCTTTTGGTTCGCCTTAGCCTTGTTCCGGTTTTGCATCTTGCGCAGTTCCTCGTCTTGGTATTGGCGGATGGCTCTCTGCCTTGCTTCCGCCTTTTCCTCGTCCGTCAGTTCAACTCCGCATACCATGACTTGGCACGGGATTGGTTTGCCGATGTCGATGTCGTCCTCGTCAAAATAGTGTACCGCTTGCGACAAGACTTCCCCTGCGGTAACGCCTATGCCGTTGCCTCCATTGCATTGGCTTTTCGCCCAATGCAACAAATAGGTGATGCAATCGTCCATGTTCTTGTTCGGCTTGCTGTAACTTGCTGCAAACAGCTTGTCCTCCGCCGCACGGCTGTCCAAATAGGCTTGGATGGTCCGCTTGAAATGGTCTGTTCCGTTCATATCTGTATGTATTTTAGTTATTTGAAAAATTCTCCGTTGGATAAAAACTCGTATTCGTTGGCTTCGCAATCACGCTCAAAGGCTTCCTCGTTGCTAGCATATTCCACATCATCCCTGCAAAAGCGGAAAAAGCTGTCGATGCAGTCATTCATCAAGTCATACAAGTTCGTATGCTTGTCGGGGACTTTCAGAAAGTCGTATATGGGTTTCAGTATGTCCATGTCCGCACAATAACCCGTCAGCACACAATCATTGGTTACGGATATCCGACTTCTGCGCTGTTTGTGGAAGTCCTTTTTGTGCCAATAGGTCTTGGGCTTGAAAAGGTTGTGCCAATAGTTGTTCACGATGAATTTCAGCAACCGCACACCGCACAGTTCTTCCTCTTCCCCGCTGTAATTTGAGATGAATTGGAAATTATAGGTACAGGCATCATAATTCCACCTGCTTACCTTTACCTTGAAAATCTCCTCAAAGGCTTTCAACGTTGCCCTGTTGTCGGATGCGTCATATTCAAAGCCTTTCAACCACTTCCAATAGGCGTTCTCTTTCGCCTTGTCCGAAAGCTCGTCCACCTTGTAAACTTCGTATTTCCTCGTTTCCGTTCTCATAACTTTGCTCTATTGTTCGTCCAACATATTGTGATAAAACAACTCGTCATCCCGTCCGTAGATTTCCATCGTAGGGTTGTTGTCGTTTTCCGCAGGGGACAGTCCTTCCACCGTTTCGGGGTTCAATTCGTAGTCGCAATAGATGACGTTCTCGTCCATACCGATATGGCTGTTCACGTCTTTATCTTCCCATGAAAGAATGATGGATTTGGCTTCTTCATAGCTGTTCGCTTTGATGGAGAAGCGGGTACGTTCCCAGCAAGTTACCTTGCAATCCATATAAAAGTCAAAAGTTTCCATTGTCTGTAATTTAAGATGGTTATACGGTTTTCTGTAAAATCTCTATGTGGTATTGGGGCGGGCATTCCAAGATGAGAAAGGCGATGAAGTCCTTTCTTGCCTCCTTGTTCAACTCGTGGTACAACCTCCTGAATGAGGAAAAGTTACCGTTGATGCACACCTCTACCATATACTCGAAGATGTTGTCCACCTCGTAATACCTGCATTGTTGTGCCACTGTCTTGCTGTGTCTTTTCGCCATATCCGTATGAATTAAAGGGTTAATAACCAAATGAAAATTCCGATAGCTGCCACTACTGAAAGCAGGGCGGTGAGGATGCCGAACATGAAGTTCAACATACCCAGCAGGATTTCCCCTGCGATGCCCACCGCCAAACCTCCTGCGCAAAGGGTAATGCCCCATGCTGCTCTCACCATTGCGGACAATACGCTCCGCATAGCCTTTCCGATGTCGTTCAATGTCATTCTCATATCTTCCAATTTTTAGATTGTTGTTACTTGTCTTGCTCGGATGGGGAGGTCGGGTCGAGTCCTTTTTCTTTTCGCCTCTCCGTATGTCCGATGTCTCCTTGTGACGTCTTCCGACCGCGCACCGGTCGTTTTCGTTTCAGGGGAAAAAGCAAAGGTCAGGGGAGTAGGTTCAGCAAATTTTTTCGACAGAATACTACCTGAGCCTGCGAAGTGTGGAGATTGTGGCTAAAAAATTTGTGTTCCTAATCCCGTCTTTACCTTTGCCCCTGCAACGAAAATGACCACTGATGCCGTCTGGAATGGCGGCATGGGGACATTGGCATACACTTGGAGAGACGGAAAGGAAAAGGGGGAAGTATGTGAAATGGCGCAACGCGCCACAGGAAAATCGAAAGGGCGGCGCAACTGACAAGGGAAAGCCTCGCTTTCCTGCCGCCGTGACGGAAGTCCCGTGACCGTCATTGTCATGCGGGCATGGCTTGCGGTCGCGGGTGTTCCTCCGGCGGCATCTGTCTGAAAATGGTCTTGCCTGCCATTGCTCCGATTGGCAACGGCAGGGCAAGACGGTTGGAAGACAGGCCACACATGACAGCCGGGAATAGTCGCAGGAGCAGATTCACGCTTGCCGTGTCCTGCATCCGGCGGCATTTCCGGCTGACAACGGAAACGAAAAAAGAAAAACGAATAAGACGGTCTTGGCCGTTCAGCACAAGCACATAAAAGAAGTGTCCGCGACGATGGCAGTGTCACTGGTGACATTGTGGTCGTCGTGGGCTTTTCTTTGCTTGTGCTGCTTCTGAAATGGGCTTGCGCACATCAAGCCGGAAGCCGTTTTCAGAACAGGAAAAATGATGGAGGATAAAATTTGCGGGCGAAATAAAATTGCGGGAAATTTTGCAAAGACGGGGACTGTTTTGTACCTTTGCAAAAAGTAAGGACGTTCTTTCGCTTGATGCAAAATGAGGCAGATTATAGAAGTTCGCTGGTTTCTAAACCGTTAACAAGTCTGTTTTGTTTCTCTGTTAATTATCTCATAGCTTGAAAGATACAATTTTTATTGTGTCTTGCAGTGTTTCTTCTCCTTTTCGTTCGTCCCAATGTTTCAGTTTGACGATGAACATACCGTGTGAGGCACCGCTTCCGGTTCCCATTCCGAATCCGGCCACTTTGTTGAAATTGTCGATCTGTGGAATTTCTTTCAATTCTTTTTCCACTTCATTCATGATACCTTCGGTTTCGGCCAGGGTACTTCCGGCGGGAGCGTCAAGGCTGATGAAGATGGAGCCGGTATCTTCCGAAGGTACCAGACTGGTCTTGGTTGTTCCCATAAAATAGAAGAGCAGGCCGATTGAAGCGGCAAAGGCACTCCAGGCCAGCCACTTCCGCTTGATGAAGAATTTGGCGCCACTTTTGTATTTCAGGACTATCCGTTTGAAGGACGAGTCGAAGGCCATGCGGAAACGGGTAGAGAATTCGGGCTTTTTTCCGTCCACCAGAATTTCGTTGGGGCGCAGAATCAGGGCGCAGAGGGCAGGAGAGAGGGTCAATGCGTTGATGGCAGAGATACCTACGGCTACCGCCATGGTGATACCGAACTGGGTATAGAATACGCCCGAAGTACCTCCCATGAATGAAACGGGTACGAATACGGCCATAAATACCAGGGTAGAGGTGACAATGGCTGATGAAATTCCTGTCATGGCATCTACTGAAGCCTTGTAAGGCGACCGATAGCCTTCATCGAAACGTACCTGTACGGCTTCCACCACAATGATGGCGTCGTCTACAATGGTACCGATGGCCAGTACCAGCGCAAACAAGGTCAGCAGGTTGATACTGAATCCGGCTATATAAAGTGCGGCAAAGGTACCGATGAGCGAGACAAAGATACTGATGGTCGGGATGAGGGTAGAACGCGGGTTCTGCAGGAATACATAGACTACGAGTACCACCAGGATGATGGCTTCCAGCAGGGTCTTGATCACTTCGTTGATGGAGGCGTCAAGGAAGTTCTTTGTACTCATCAGTTCCACGATTTCCATGTCTTCCGGAAGTGTTTCCTGCAATTCGTCCAGATACTTGTCTATTTCCGTAATGATTTCGTTGGCATTGGTACCGGCAGTCTGGTTGATCATGCAGGTGGTTCCCGGTGCTCCGTTTACCGATCCGGAGTAGGAATAGCTCTGTGCTCCCAGTTCTACGGTAGCTATATCTTTCAGTTTCAGTACACGTCCGTCGTCGTAGGCACGGATTACGATTTCCTCGAATTCCTGTTCTTTTTCCAGTCGTCCGCGGTATTTCAGCGTATATTGGTATACGTTCTTGGAATCTTCACCGATGGAACCGGTAGAGGCTTCTATGTTCTGGCTGGAGAGTGTGGCTTCCACGTCGCTGGGTTCCAGTTCATATTGGGCCATGACTTCCGGTTTCAGCCAGATACGCATGGCGTAGTCGCCTCCCATTACGTTCACTTCTCCTACACCCGATATACGTTGTATCTGAGGCTTGATATTGATACTCAAATAGTTGGTGAGAAAGTTCCTGTCGTAGGTGCCATTCGGACTGTAGAGGCCGAAGATTTTCAACATACTGCTTTGGCGTTTCATGGTGGTGACACCTACCTTGGTAACTTCGGCCGGCAGCAGCGAAGTAGCCGTCGATACTTTGTTCTGTACGTTGACGGCAGCCATGTCCGGGTCACTGCCTTGCTTGAAATATACTGTAATTTCGGCACTACCTGTATTGCTGGCGGTAGAAGTCATGTACGTCATGTTTTCTACACCGTTGATGGCTTCTTCCAGCGGGACGATGACACTTTTCTGTACGGCTTCGGCATTGGCGCCGCTGTAAGTGGTAGATACGCGGATGGTTGGCGGCGCGATATCCGGATACTGTTCTACCGAAAGGGCATAAAGTCCGATGAGGCCCGCTACCAGAATTACGACCGAAATGACGATGGACAGAATCGGCCGGTCAATGAAATGTTGCAGTTTCATGGTTATTCCTCCTTCTTGTCGGTTTGTGTCGCGTCACTGTGAGAGGCACTGACCACAGTACCTTCCTTCAGCAGTCCGGCTCCTTCAGAAACAATGACATCGCCGGCCTGTAAGCCTTTTTCGACGATGTATTCCGTTCCGTCGTTGATTTCGAATACTTCAATGGGGGTGGAGACTGCTTTTCCGTCTACCACCTTATAGGCGAAGATACGGTTCTGGATTTCGTATGTACCTCCTTGCGGAATAACGATGCATTGTTTTCTGTCGTATGGCACAATGATGCTGGCCGAACCGCCGCTCATCAGCCGTTTATCCTTGTTGGGGAATACGGCACGCATGCTTACAGTTCCGGTTGTCTTGTCGATGATACCGCTGATAACGTCTATTTTCCCTTTCTGTTCGTATATACTTCCGTCGTTCAGTTCCAGGGATACTTCCGGAAACGAGGCAAGAGCCTTATCCAGTGAACCGTATTGTGCTGTAAGGGCAAGCACCTGTTTTTCTGTCAGCGAGAAATAGACATACATGTCGGAGTTGTCGGAAACATGAATCAGCGGTTCTGTCATGGAAGAGCTGACCAGGGCTCCGATACGGTAAGAGGTCATACCGGCATAGCCGTCTACCGGACTTTTTACTTCGGTATAGGAGAGATTGTTCCGGGCATCAGTCAGTTCAGCCTGTGCCTGAAGCAGATTGGCTTGGGCGCTTTTGTAGTCGTTTTGTGCCGTACGTAATTCAAAATCCGAAATTACGCGGTCGGCATACAGTGACTGTTTGCCGTCGAGCGTCTGTTTGGCTGTTGCTTCGTTGGCTTCGGCTGTAGCAACAGCGGCCTTGGCTTTTTCAAGGGCTGCCTTATAAGGAACCTGGTCGATGATGAACAATACCTGGCCCTTGTGTACGTGGGCTCCTTCTTTTACCAGCACCTGGGTGATGGTTCCTGATACCTGCGGACGTACTTCCACATCTTGTTTTCCTTCTATAACTGCGGAATATTTTACAGAGAGCTGTCTGTCTTCCGGTGTAAGTGTCATGAGCGGATAGTCTCCGCTTGCTGTCTGTTGCTGCTGGTTCTGCTGGCAGGAAAGCAGTGCAAAGCAGCAAAGACTGGTTACGAAAATGCTTTTTACCTTCATGGTTTGTTTAATTTGAAATTTTGAAGGTAAAATTAGATTTGAAAGGAGCGTATTGTTTGGACAAAAGGTACAATCATTTGTTTATATTGCTCAGCATTAGGACTTATTAGTAAACTCTATGTCTATTTAGCGCAAAAATTTGTTTCTTAAAGACAGGAATCCTCTATATTTGTGACACTTGGAAATGTAAGCAGAAATCAGATGATACAGAAAGAATTGTTGGTTTTGTTTCCTTCGGCCTGTTACCTGAAAGAAGGTATGCTACTGGTTCCTCCATCGGAATTTGGCAGGCTGGAAGGTCGTACACTGACGGGCAACCGTTTGTTTATGTTGGTCATTAAGGGTAAGATGGAGTTGGAAGCAGGTGGTAAAAAACATGAAATACAGGCTCATGCCTTTCTGGATGTAATTGATACGGTTACGTTGCGGATAGATCGTTTCAGTCCCGATCTGCAGGCTTGGGGACTGTTTATCACCTTTGAATTTGCCCGTGAGTCATTAAAGAACCTGCGTCCGGGCCCTCAGGGGTATTTGTTGGAGCGGCTGAATGTACCGGTACAGGAACTTTCCGAGTCTGAATGCGGCGTGCTGGAACAACAACTTTTCCTGTTGAAAGCTACTCTTGAAAACATGAATCATTATTATCGGCAGGAACTGGTCAAGCTGTATTTTAAAAGCTTTAGTCTGGAACTGGGAAATATCATGTTGTTTCACGCGGAGGAGACTGAAAGTTTTACTCCTTACGTAGATAAGTACGATTTTATCGCATTGAGCTTTCTCAAGCTGGTTGCCAAGTATTTTCTGTCGGAACATGCTGTTGATTTTTATGCTTCTTCCCTGTGTATGTCTGCCAAGCATTTAACCCGGATTATCAAGGAGAAAACCGGAAAGACTCCTCACGAGTTTATCTGTGACGAATTGACTCACCAGGCGCTTCTGTTGCTCGAAGACGAAAACATTCCGGTGGGGCAGATTGCCGAAGAACTTCATTTTTCCGATCAGGCCTCTTTCAGTAAGTTTTTCAAGAAACAAATGAAAATGTCTCCTATGCTTTACCGGAAGAAGTACGAGAAAAAATGATTTTCGGTTTTTTCGCCGGTGTTCTGTTGGGAGGGCCAGCTATTTTAGCCCAATATGGTTGCAACGATTCGTCTGCCTCCTCCGTGGTTGCGGAATTCGCACAGATAAATCCCCTGCCAGGTACCCAGATTCAGAGTTCCGTTTGTAATGGGTATGGACAGACTGGTACCCACCAGGGTCGATTTGGCATGGGCAGGCATGTCATCCCAACCTTCCAGGGTGTGGTCGTACCACGATTCCCGCTCACGTACCAGGTTATTGAAAATTTTTTCCATGTCGCTTCTTACATCCGGATCGCAGTTTTCGTTGATGGACAGTCCGGCACTGGTATGCTGGATAAACAGGTTGAGCAGTCCGGTCTGCGGCAATTCAGGCAGTTTGCCGGTTATTTCGTCGGTTATCAGGTGGAAACCGCGTGTACGCGGACGCAAGGTAAAGGTAATTTGCTGTATCATGTTGGTTGATTCTTTCTGCAAAAATAGGATTTTTCAGGTTGATTTCCGTTGCTACCGGATTAGAATTTGCGGTAAATCGCCTTTTAATCCGGCCGATTGCCGTCTTTCACTGATTGGTGGGAAATTTTATAGGCAGTAGTTGCATAAAATGTTATTTTTGTAAATCGAAAAATCGATGGCTGTGAAAAACGTACATTAGCAAGACTCTTGACCGGGTGAGTTGATCCGTCAGTCGGTGAATAGGCCGAAAGTATGTTTTGGAAGGCAGCAGATTTTAGAACAGTAGAATGTCATCAAAAATAACAAGTAAGAAACATGAGAAAAACGTTTTTAGGATGTTTGTTGAGTGCTTTGCTATTGGTTGCCTGTTCGCAACCGGAACCTGCAAAGCCTATTAAGTCGGGTGAATTATGGCCCGATAACACAGGAGTTCACATCAATGCGCATGGAGGTGGAATCCTGGTTTACGATAATACCTATTACTGGTACGGTGAAAACAAAAGTGATACCACCAGCTCGGCCATGGTCGGTATCATGTGTTATTCTTCGAAGAATCTGACAGACTGGACGAATGAAGGTACTGTACTCCCCGTAGAATTGAATGACACAACGAGCGATATCATTCAGGGATGTATCATGGAGCGTCCTAAGGTGATTTATAACGAAAAGACAAAGAAATTTGTGATGTGGTTCCACCTTGAGCTTAAGGGGAAAGGCTATGATGCCGCCAGATCGGCCTGTGCTGTCAGCGATTCTCCGGTTGGTCCGTTTAAGTATCTCGGTTCGCTGCGTCCCAATGCCGGTAAGCTTCCGTTTGATATGACGGAAGCGCAGAAAGCTGTTTTTGACACACTCAATCTGGACCATTTCAAGGAATGGGGAACTCCCGCATGGAACAGGGCTGTTGCGGAAGGGCTGATTTTGAAACGTGACCTGGAAGGAGGACAGATGGCCAGGGACATGCAGCTTTTTGTCGACGATGACGGTAAGGCTTACCATATTTTTGCTTCGGAAGAAAATCTTACCCTGCAGATAGCCGAACTGAGTGATGATTTTCTGAGTCATACCGGTAAATATGTCCGTGTCGCTCCTTGCGGACTGAATGAGGCTCCTGCCATGTTCAAGCGGAATGGGGTATATTGGCTCATTACTTCCGGTTGTACCGGATGGGCTCCGAACGAAGCCCGCATGTTCTCGGCCAAAAATATTTGGGGCCCCTGGACACAGTATCCGAATCCTTGTGTAGGTCCGAAATCGGAGATTACTTTTGGCGGACAAAGTACGTATGTGCTGAAAATTCCGGGTAAGAAGGATGCTTATATGTTTATGGGAGATATCTGGAGACCGAAACATCCGAGTGACGCACGTTATATCTGGTTACCGATTCAGTTCAGGGAAGAAGTTCCGGTCATCGAATGGATGGATAGCTGGACACTCGATTATTTCGATCGGGAGAAATAAGGCAGAAACCTGGATTGTTGCGGAAAAAGGGCTTTGTTCGGGATGGAATAAGGCCTTTTGTTGGTTTTCAGCTGTTTACATCTTGCGTAAAAACACGAGCGGATTTTACATGAAATGTCCGTTCGTTTAGGTTGATTTGTCCGTTCGTTTAAGTACAGACGTCCGTTTGTTTTTCTGTGATTGTAAAAAGGCCGCCTCCGGTTGAGTGGAGACGGCCTTCCATCTTTCATAATAACAAATTTATTGCGCTTGATTTCGATTTGTAAGATGATTTGTTATCCAAGTACCGGTACCAGGTATTTGGTCAGCAGATAACCTCCTACCAGCAGCCAGATGTACAGCAATCCTGCCAGTACGAAAGGTTTGGCTCCGGCCTGTTTGAACTTGTCGATACTGGTATCCGTGCCCAGTGCGGTCATGGCCATGGTCAGCATGAAAGTATCGATGTATTCGATGGCACCGTTCAACGGAATTTCCTTGACACTTTCTACGCCCAGTGCAGCCTGCAGCAGGGAGTTCAGGCAGATAATACCGATGAAACCGAAGGCAAACCAGGGAATGGTGATCTTTCTTTTAGCGTTGCTGCCTTCAGGAGCTGATTTGCTGCGTCCGGCCAGGGCGAAACTCATGATGACCAGTACCGGAGCCAGCATCATGACACGAATCATCTTGGTGATGGTAGCGGTTCCGGCAATACCCAGGGCATCGGTGGGGTCCATGGCGTTTCCGGCTCCGGCTACGTGAGCTACCTCGTGCAGGGTACTTCCGGTGTAGATGGCTACGCCCGTATCACCCAGCGCGCTCAGCATGCCTGAACGGTACATGATGGGGTAAAGGAACATGGAGATGGTACCGAAGATAACTACGGTAGAAACGGCGATGGCTGTCTTGTGTCCTTCGCAGCGTACCACCGGTTCGGCACCCAGTACGGCTGCTGCACCGCAAATGGCGCTACCTGTGGAAGTCATCAGCGAAGTGTCGCTGTCCATTTTCAGCAGTTTTCCCAGGAAGATTCCCAGGAAGATGGTTCCGGCCACGATGATGGTATCGATAACTACCGCAGGAAGTCCCACAGCCGCTACCTGAGTCAGTGTCAGACGGAAACCGTACAGTACGATACCTGCACGCAGAATCTGTTTGGTACAGAACTTGATACCCGGTACCCAGGTTTCCGGAAGTTTGTTGCGTAAGCTGTTGGCATACAACATACCTAAAATGATACCGACAATAAGCGGACTGAACGAAAGGCTTTTTACGAAGGGAATCTCTGCAATGTAGAATGCAGCGAACGAGAACAAGGCAATCAATAGAATACCGTGTAAGGTATTGGCTCTGTTTCCTTTTTTAAACATATCTTCTATGTTGCTATCCAAATAATTGGATAATATTTGTTTTAAATTAACTATTCTAT
>ENA-ORSF01000192-ORSF01000192.1-human-gut-metagenome-genome-assembly--contig:-NODE-192-length-23179-cov-7.53628_pt1 | contig 23179 bp, 28 predicted proteins | sample MGYA00242188_ERZ509155 | MGnify/ENA primary metagenome ERZ509155 (study PRJEB26280, sample SAMEA2338656) | human gut metagenome | biome: human gut; feature: human-associated habitat; material: faeces...
ACTTGCTGAAACAAAGGTGCACTGGTAAATAAATATTGAAGCGTTTCCTGATAATTCATATCTGTCTATTTTTTCAAAAGGAATGCAAATATCATGAATTTATCTAAGAAAGCGATGATTTTTCGATATTTTTTATCTGAAATGAAAAACGACACGTACCCGCCAATACAGCTTTTTTCTAAATGCTCACAATTTTTTGCATTAGATACAAGCATTTTCTATTGAAATTTTGTTATTTTGCAATTTTCAAATAACTTGAGAAATCAGTAACCTTTTAATAAATTAACATGAAAAGACTTATTCTGGCTGGCGCAGTAGGACTACTCACACTGCAACACATCTCTGCACAAAGTTTCCAAATACAGCCTACTCCTCAACAGTATGTAACCCTACAAGACTCACTGGAAATACCTCTACAGGTATCATTGATACTGGAAAAATCACATGAAAGTATTCCGGCAGTTTCTCTGGTAAAAAATCTGTGGAAAGAGCAGATACAAGAAAACGGATTCCCCATCTATCTGGGTATCCAGGGAGATAAAATCATCAGAAAATATAAAAAGAATATCCCCAATAAAGCCGAAGGATATTACCTGGGCATTGAAAAAGATAAGATTGTTGTCGCCGGAGCAGACGAACAAGGATTATTCTACGGCGTACAGACACTGGCCCAACTGCTGACACTTTCCAAACTTCCACTAGCTCAAGTGACCGACTATCCGGATCTGCCCTATCGTGGAGTAGTAGAAGGCTTCTACGGTACCCCCTGGAGCCAGGATGCCCGCCTGCGTCAATTGGAATTCTATGGAAAAAACAAGCTGAACGTATATTTGTACGGTCCGAAAGACGACCCTTACCACAGTACTCCCAACTGGCGTAAACCTTATCCGCCAAAAGAAGCTGCCCAACTGAAAGCTTTGGTAGATAAAGCCAAGGAAAATGAAGTTATCTTTTATTGGGCCATTCATCCGGGACAAGACATCCGCTGGAATACCGAAGACCGTGACGCACTGATGCAGAAATTCGAAAGTATGTATGAGCTCGGAGTACGTGCCTTCGCCGTATTCTTCGATGATATTTCCGGAGAAGGGACCAAAGCCGAAAAACAGGCAGAATTACTGAATTACCTGGACAATAATTTTGTAAAGATAAAAGGAGATGTTGCTCCACTGGTCATGTGCCCGACAGAATATAACAAATCCTGGTCGGATGTGAAAGGAGGCTATCTGACAACCCTGGGAGACAAACTGAACAAAGACATTCAGATCATGTGGACCGGCGATCGGGTGATTGCCTGCATCGACAAACAGTCCATGGAATTCATCAACCCGCTATTGAAACGAAAAGCATATATCTGGTGGAATTTTCCTGTCTCTGATTATGTACGGGATCATTTGCTGATGGGACCTGTATATGGTAATGGACTGGACATCAAGGACGACATGGCAGCTTTCGTATCAAACCCCATGGAACGGGCCGAAGCCTCTAAAATAGCTCTATACAGCATAGCCGATTATGCCTGGAATCTGGAAGACTACCAAAGTGAAGCATCCTGGAAACGGGCTATTCACGATTTAATGCCTCAATATGCCGAATACCTGGAAACATTTGCTGCCCACAATTCTGATTTAGGAGAAAACGGACACGGATTCCGTAGAGATGAATCTGTAGCTCTACAGCCAGCTCTTAAAACCTTATGTAATAATTACACCAAAGAAGGTAAAATCGATGAGAAAGCTTACCAGGATGTATCAGACGCCTGCCAACAAATTATTTTGTCCGCAGACATGCTGATGGCCAGCAAGACAAACCGGCCGCTGATTGAAGAAATCAAACCCTGGCTGATTCAGTTCAAACTGGTAGGAGAATACGGACAACAGGTACTCCAAATGATCCAGGCACAGATATCTGGAGAAACAACCGATTTCAAAGAGAAACATGCACACGCCCAGGCTTTACAAATACAAATGGGAGAAGTAGACGCTACCTTCAACCAGAATCCTTACCAACCAGGAGTCAAAAGCGGCTCAAAGTGCCTGATGCCAACCTTTAACGTCCTTTTCGAAGCCAGTACCAGCCGGTATAACCAGCAGCAAGGAACCAACCTGGATACACGGGCGGAATACCAGCCTTACACCCTAAGCAGCGATGTATCCCAACTGGCCTTGCTCCCTGTACGACGAAAAGGACGTACCGGAGCCGTATCTTCTTCCAACGAAGTTATTCTATGGCAAGCAGACGGACAAATAACCCTTACAATGGATTATCCACGACATTTGGGAAATATAGTTCTGGATCTAGGAACACTTGACATTGATGGAAATTTCATTCTGGAGGGACAGACAACCGATGGTAACTGGAAGGAATTGCAACTACAGCCTGCTAATAATAAAACTCTATTAATAGCCGTCGCAGGCTCGGAACCAATTATAAAATTCCGAATAAGAAACATATCCGGAACTCAGCAAAAGGTTTATTTCAAACGTTGCAGTTTTAATGAACAATAAAATCATTTCGTACCTGCATGGTGAGTAATCAAGGCAGGTACGAATTTTTTCTTGCTTCTATCCCGACGCTTATTGAGCTGCTCTCTCCTAATTTAAAATTCACAAGTCCCCCTAATCTGTCCGGACTAAAATCAGGCAGTGGATAATAGAATGGAGAACGTTTCGGCATAAGCGATTTGTTGCCGTATGCATAAATGCTAATCCGCTCATTCACCTTAAACGCGGCTATACCAGCCACTCCGATTGTCCGGTAATTATATCTTCCCCAATCCATATTACTGGCATACAGACCTCCTGCAATACTGATCCGTTTACTCAAAGGCACAGCATAAAGAAATGCAGCATCTTGTCCGAATCCGACTCCCGAAGGCGCATATTTACTAGGGCTAAACGTCAGATTCATCCCTACAGAAGCATTAAACCCCTTGTGAAGTTCCCACGTACCAAATCCGTAGTAATCAAAAGGAGAAACTCCATACATACTGAAAGGCTGATAGAATCCGGCTTGCGGAACAGGAGAAATCAATGGAACAGACAATGTGTCAGACAAATTTGGCACCGGATCCACTTCACCGGTAAAAACCGTATCATTCGGAACAGCAGTCAATCTATCCTGTACCTCCTGAGCCTGTACAATCAAAGTCATACCTATCCCCATAATAAATAATATCCAGTTTCTCATGACACATTTCCTTTTTATCGACAGTCAAATATACAGATTATTCCTTCGTTTTACGCACCGCCTGCTCATTTTTAATATTAAACAAGAACACTTATACGAAGCTTCTTCAATTTTAACATTTTAAACATATCTGCATACAAAGAAATAAGCGGGAAACAGATTCATTTTTACCTGTTTCCCGCTCATATCCAAACAATCTAAATCATCAGTCAAATAAACTTCTGAATTTCTTAAAGATCTTTTCCTTCAAACTGGTATTAGGCTTGAAACTTTCAGATTCCTGCCACTTTTCCAGAGCCTGCCGCTCTTCTTTCGTCAATGTTTCCGGTATGTAAACGCTGACATTTACCAGCAAATCTCCAGTACCTGTACTATATCCGTAACTGTTGATATTGGGAAGACCCTTACCACGTAAACGTAATACCTTTCCCGGTTGAGTTCCCGGTTCTATCTTGATTTTGGCCTTTCCGTCAATGGTCGGTATTTCTACAGTTCCACCCAAAGCTGCCGTAGGAACGCTCAGCAACAAATTATAGATCAGATCGCTTTCGTCACGAATCAGTTCCGGATGCTTTTCTTCTTCCACCAGTACCAACAAATCTCCCGGTACACCGTTATGTTTACCCGCATTACCTTTTCCGTTGATCGTAACTTGCATCCCTTCGGCTACACCGGCCGGAATTTTTACGGTAACAACTTCTTCACCATATACTATTCCTTCACCGTTACATTCTTTACATTTATTTTTAACGATCTTACCTTCACCATTACATTGCGGACACACGGTCTGGGTCTGCATCATGCCGAAAATACTCTGCTGCGTACGGGTTATACTTCCAGTACCATGGCACGTCGGACATGTTTCTACACCTCCATCTCCTTCAGCTCCAGTTCCATGACAATGACTACAAGGTACATATTTCTTTAATTTGAATTTCTTTTCTACTCCCGTAGAAATTTCTTTCAATGTTAACTTTACCTTTACCCGCAAATCAGAACCCCGGAATTTACGCTGGCGAGACTGGCCGGATCCACCTCCGAAACCGCCAAATCCTCCATGACCGCCAAAAATATCACCGAACATTGAGAAGATATCATCCATAGACATTCCTTGTCCACCGAAACCTCCAAAGCCACCTCCTCCGGCAGCACCATCTACGCCCGCATGTCCAAACTGGTCATAACGAGCCCGTTTATCCGGATTACTCAACACTTCATAGGCCTCGGCTGCCTCTTTGAATTTCTCTTCCGCAACCTTATCACCCGGATTTTTATCGGGGTGATATTGAATTGCCTTTTTACGATATGCTTTCTTTATTTCATCGGCTGACGCTGTCTTCTCCACCCCCAGCACTTCATAGTAATCTCTTTTCGCCATGACAGAATCTGTTTTTTCTTTATTGAGCTACAACTACTTTTGCGTGACGAATTACTTTATCATTCAACGTATAACCCGTCTGTACACAATCCAATACCTTTCCTTTCTGATCTTCACTCGGTGCAGGAACCAAAGCGATTGCCTCATGATAATCCGTATCAAAAGACTCGCCTACCGGTTCTATTTTCTTCAAGCCTTCATGCGACAAACTCTTCAGGAATTTCTGGTAAATCAAATCCACTCCGTCATAAATGGCTTTCACGTCTTCTGCTTTCTGCATATTCTGCAAGGCTCTTTCCAGATCGTCCAGCACAGGAAGAATAGAACTGATAGCCTTTTCACCACCATTCTTTATCAACTCAGCCTTCTCTTTCAACGTCCGTTTCCGGTAATTATCAAATTCAGCCGAAAGGCGAAGATATTTATCTTTTTGGTCTTCCACAAGTTTCTTGACCGTTTCCAACTCTTTTTCCAACTTCTCTTCAGCAGTCTGTTCCTGAGATTCTTCCGCTTCAATCTTTTCTTCAGTTTCTGCTCCCTGAACTTCCTCCTGACCTGAAGTTTCAGAATGAACATTTTCTACATTCTGTGCAAATTGTTCTTTCTGCACATCTTCTTGAGCATGATTTTTTTCTTTTGTACTCATATCTATTTATTCTTTTTATTGTTCATAAGAAAATTTATTTCCACACAACAAATTTCATGCCTAACGGCAGAAAAGTTTAGTTTCACGACTAAAATTACATAAAAATGTCAGAGTGACATTCTTTTTCGCATAAACAGCTCCTCATTATCCGACAATTCATTGCATCAATCTCCCCGATAATAATAAAGTAAAGCGTGACGGGCTATAAAATCAGCGTTTTCCTGTATTAATTGATTTCCCGATCCGTCTGAAAAAGCCGCATCCGGCAAATAATGATGCTTTATGCAATAAACCAACAGATCTGGCGGACACAATGTTTCTACAGTCAACATACGAAAGGCCTCCTGTCTGGCCTTCTGAGAATCATAAAACGGATTATCCGGATCGGCAATATACTCACAAACATCCTTCGCCAACAAAATGCCTTTCTGGGCATCTGCCATCAATACAAAATTCCGATGTGACTTCATTTGCGGAAGCGTATGCTGTTCGTCATCCGGCCATTGAAGTATTTCCGTCAGAAAACGTTTCAACGAATCATAACCGGATAAATAAACCTGCTTTTTCCCCCGTGTCCCGGTGACAAACAGGCGATATATTTCTGCGTTCTTCCGGAGGATTTCCTCAGGAATCACAGAACTTGGCGGATAAAGTCCGGCAACCTGTCTCCACGCATCACCATCCGACAACAAATCCAACATTTCCCAAAGAAATAAAGCCAATGGTCCTACCGGAACAACGAAGCGATCGGCAGGCGTCACCTTTTCTATATAAGGGAGCATGGAAGGCTCAGTCAGATACGAATGCCCGAACAACCAGTTCAATTTCCGTTCCCTGTCTTTCTCACTGCCGAATCCATTCATACATCCATTCAGCCAGTCATTTGCCGGGGCTTCTTCGTATGCTTTTGACAAAATCTCATAAAAACGGTGAGCCTGTTCCTCTATCCGTTTATCCATAGGATGAACATAATCATGCTCGTAATGCGCTTTCTGCCACGTATTCCAGACAAGGAACCGAATATCTTCTTCGTTAATTTCATCATCCAGATAATCCGATGAAAGTGAATAGAAAGGAAGACGTTTCCCATAAAGTTTCTTATGCTCAGCCGTAAAACTCTTCCAAAGCCCTAATTCAGAAATCACATCTTCCAAATAAGCGGCAACATAGAGCGACAGCTTCCGACGAAAGAAATCAGGAAGTTCCGGAATACTACAGGATGAATAAAGAGTGTTGGCCAACTGTACAAAATAATTATCCGATGGTTGAAGTGAAACATACGGATGGATAGCCAGCCATTCTTTGGGATAAATAACGGATTTATTCATGAGTGATGCTAAATTAATGCTTTGTAAAAAGTGTCAGAATCAAAGATACCACGGCCAGGCTTATTCCAACTCCCACAACTCCTTCCCACTGGAAAGCATGCCAGAAAGCTCCGGCCAAAAAGGTACCCACAGCTCCTCCGACAAAATAAGTCGTCATAAATATGGTGTTAACCCGATTGGAAGCCTGTGGCGCCAGCGACAAAGCACAGGTCTGGTTGCTGATCTGTACGCACTGCATACCAATATCTATTATGATAATTCCCGCAATGAACCCTACATACGTTGTCTGGCACAACCACATGATAATCCAAGCCACCATGATGAGGATACACCCCACATACGTCAAGTGTCGAACCCCAAGTTTACGAACATACGAACCCACTACCGAAGCTGTCAGCGCACCGGCAATACCACACAGTCCCAACAGACCGATGATATTATTTCCAGCATAAAAGGGATCTCCGCTCAATTTAAAGGCCAGACACGCCCAGAGAGTCAGAAAGCTGCCGAAACAAAGTCCCGCACGGGCTGATACCAGCCGTACCGTAGCATTCGAACGGAAAAGTGTAAACAAAGACCGCATCAAGGCCCGGTAAGTTCCTCTAAAATTGGACGGCATATCCGGCAAAGCCCGAAGAACGACAAAAATACAAACTATCATCATACAGGCCGCGATATAATACATCGTACGCCATCCCCAATATTCGCCCACAATGCCACTGACGACACGCGATCCCAAGATACCTGTCAGGAGTCCGCTGACCATCATTCCAACATTTCGTCCCTTATTCTCCGGTTTCGAGAACTGAGAAGCTATCGGAATAAAAATCTGAGGCATTACCGAGCAGATTCCGGTCACCAGCGACGCAAGTAAAATGTAATGAATGCCGGGCGAACAAGCGATAGCGAACAGAGAAACAGCCAACAAAGAAAAGTTGACCACAATAATTGTCCGACGCTTATACAAATCACCCAAAGGAATGATAAACAACAATCCCAGTGCATAACCAATCTGTGTCGTCATCGGAATCAGATTGGCCGCAAATTCAGAAACCTGCAAATCCTTACTCATGACATTCAGCAAAGGCTGATTATAATACAAATTTGCCACCGATATGCCTGAAATAATGGCTAAAGTCCATAATAAAGAAGCAGGGATTCCTTTATTTTCTACCAAAGTTTGTTTCATGCCGCAAAGGTAGGGATTTTCGATGAAAGTTTATACACCCTCCCCAAGAAACCTGATGAACATGAAACAAATAAACAGAATTCGGTCCTAAAAACAATCCGGGCAAGAAAGAAGAAACCAGTCGTTCTCCTTCCTTGCCCGGAACTTTATAGAATCTCAAAAAGAATTTATATCAGGAAGCCCAGCAGGATACCTGCTGCCACAGCCGAACCGATTACACCGGCCACGTTCGGACCCATGGCATGCATCAGCAGGTAGTTGCTCGGATCGTATTCCAGTCCGACAACCTGCGAGATACGGGCGGAGTCAGGCACAGCCGATACGCCGGCATTACCGATAAGCGGATTAATCTTATCGCCCTTCGGCAGAATCAGGTTGAATATCTTTACGAAGATAACACCCGAAGCCGTAGCGATCACGAAAGACAAGGCGCCCAGACCGAAAATCTTCAGAGAATCGACGGTCAGAAATTCGGAAGCCTGCGTAGAAGCTCCCACCGTAAGTCCCAGCAAGATGGTAATGGTATCAATCAGCGGACCACGGGCTGTTTCAGCCAGACGACGGGTTACACCACTTTCCTTCAACAGGTTACCGAAGAACAGCATACCCAGCAAGGGCAGACCGGAAGGAACCAGGAAGCATGTCAGCAACAGACCAATGATAGGAAACATCACCTTTTCCGTATGTGATACGGCACGAGGCGCTTTCATGCGGATCAGACGCTCCTTCTTCGTGGTGAGCAGACGCATGATAGGCGGCTGTATCACGGGCACAAGAGCCATATAAGAGTACGCCGACACCGCAATGGCTCCCATCAGGTTGGGTGCGAGTTTGGACGAGAGGAAGATGGCTGTCGGACCATCGGCTCCACCAATGATACCGATAGCTCCAGCCTGCATGGGGTCAAATCCCCAGGCCAAAGCAATCATGTATGCACCGAATATACCAAACTGCGCAGCCGCTCCGATCAGCATCAGCTTCGGATTGGATATCAGGGCCGAGAAATCGGTCATCGCTCCGATACCCAGGAAGATGAGGGGCGGATACCAGCCGGACGTTACTCCCTGATACAGAATGTTCAATACGGAACCCTCCTCATAGAGTCCCACTTTCAGACCGGCCTCCATGTTGAAAGGAATGTTTCCAATCAGGATACCAAAGCCGATGGGAATCAGCAACATCGGCTCAAATTCTTTAGCCACGGCCAGATAAATGAAAAATATACCGACCAGAATCATCACCACGTGCTGAATCGTGGCATTATGGAATCCGGTATATGTCCAGAAATCGGCCAGGTTATTCTGTAAAAAACTAACAAATTCTCCCATAATTATTCAATGATTATAAGGTCAGTACCTTCAAGAATCGATTCACCTTTGCTGACATTGATGGAAACTACCTTGCCGTCGCGATCGGCCTTGATGTCGTTTTCCATTTTCATGGCTTCCAGTATCAGCAATGTCTGTCCGCGTTTTACCGTATCGCCTTCCTTTACCTTAATGTCCAGAATGACTCCCGGAAGCGGAGACTTGATACCGGCCTTGCTGCCCGCAACAACCGGACGGGTGACAGCAGGTGGCGGAGCAGCCGGAGTCGTGGCGGCGGTACGAATGACCGGTTTTATTTTCGGACCGGCCTTCTTCTCGAGTTCTACCTTATAAGGAGTACCGTTCACCTCTACATGTACCTGATTATCTTCAATGTCTCCAACGGTTACCTTATACAGGTTTCCGTTGATTTTATATCTGTATTCTTTCATAGTTCGTTTCTAATTTAAGAGAATTATTTCTTATGGGGAGTTTCACGCAACGTATAAATTTTTGAGCTCCAAGGAGAATAACTTCGTTTTACCCGGCTGATGGTCAGAATCGTTTCTTCTACATCATGATCGGCTCCCTGATGTTCGTGCAAAGCCATCGAAATGGCGGCGATAACTTCGCCCGGAGCCTCACCCAGTCCTTTTTCCTTGGCTTCCTGCTTGTCGGTTATGTTGTGTACCTGCATAGCGTTCCGTTTACGCAGACGGATGGCCAGCTTGCCCACATACTTAAAGCACACATAGAGCAAAATCAGTCCGAGGAACACGACACTCATGGCCGAAATGGCCATACCGATACCTACCGGATCGTGCTGTTCAAACTTATCCATCTTCGGATTGCTTTCAATGGTCTGGTTGTTGGTACTCGGAGTCACGTATTTATCCGCGCTTCCGCCTTTCACCTCCCATTCCGCCGTTCCATCCGAAACTCGTGCGTATGACTGATCCGCCTGAAGCGAGCCGGCAGGAACAATCACCTGGTCGAGCAGTTTCTTGCCCGAATCATATAATCCAATCCAGTTGTCTTGTGTTTTACTTAAAATAAAATTCGTATGAAAAGTACCTTTTCTGGGTGCGCCGTCGGCCCAGAAAAGCGCATGCTGACGAGGTTTCAGCAATGTCAGCACATCCCCTTTGGGAATAAAATAAGATGCAGTATCGCCCGGCTGGCTGCTGACTTTCAGGTAACATCCCGCCAAATCCGCACTGCTGTAAGCTCTGTTGAATATTTCAATCCACCCGCTGTGCAATCCGTAATCATCCTGAAAATTACTTTCATTGTCTACCAACACTTCGTTGATGAGCAGCTTGGAAGTATTATTCTGTTCTTTACAGGACGAGAAACCGACCAACAGCAGCAAGGCCAGAAATATTCCGATTTTATGTCTGTTCATAATGATCGTCATTTATTAGTTACTATTACAAAGGAATATTTCCATGCTTCTTGGCCGGGTTTGTCAGCTTCTTGGTCTGCAGCTGTTGCAATGCACGGATAATACGGAAACGTGTGTTACGGGGTTCTATAACATCATCTATATAACCATACTTGGCCGCATTATACGGATTGGCAAACAGTTTGGTGTATTCCGCTTCCTTTTCGGCCATAAACTGTTTCGGATCGGCTGCTTCCTTGGCCTCCTTCGCATACAGTACTTCCACAGCACCGGCACCTCCCATCACGGCAATCTCGGCAGTCGGCCATGCATAGTTCATATCGCCGCGCAGCTGCTTACAGCTCATCACGATGTGAGAACCGCCATACGACTTACGCAACGTAACCGTAACCTTGGGAACAGTTGCTTCGCCGTATGCATACAGCAGTTTGGCCCCGTGCAAAATAACGGCATTGTATTCCTGTCCCGTACCCGGCAAGAATCCCGGTACATCTACCAGAGATACAATTGGAATATTGAAAGCGTCGCAGAAACGTACGAAACGCGCTCCCTTGCGTGAAGCGTTGCAGTCCAGTACACCTGCCAGGAATTTAGGCTGATTGGCCACTACCCCTACAGACTGCCCGTTGAAACGTGCAAAACCAATGATGATGTTCTTGGCAAAATCACGCTGGATTTCCAGGAATTCACCGTTGTCTACTATGGCGCCGATCACCTCGTACATATCGTACGGCTTGTTCGGGCTGTCCGGAATGATGTCATTCAATGAATCCTCCAGGCGGTCAATCGGATCGGTACAATCTACGTATGGAGGCTCTTCCAGGTTATTCTGAGGAATATAGCCCAGCAATTTTCTGATCAGGGCCAGCCCTTCCTCTTCGGTAGCCGCCGTAAAATGAGTCACTCCCGAACGGGTAGAATGCACGCTTGCACCTCCCAGATCTTCCTGCGATACGTCTTCACCTGTTACTGTCTTCACCACCTTGGGACCTGTCAGGAACATGTAAGAAGTTCCTTCCAGCATCAAAGTAAAGTCTGTCAGTGCCGGCGAATAAACGGCACCTCCCGCACACGGACCGAAAATACCCGAAATCTGAGGAATAACGCCCGAAGCCAGAATATTACGCTGGAAAATCTCGGCATATCCCGCCAGTGCATTGATTCCTTCCTGAATGCGCGCGCCGCCTGAATCGTTCAGACCGATACAAGGGGCTCCCATTTTCATGGCCATATCCATCACCTTGCAAATCTTGAGCGACATGGTCTCAGAAAGAGAACCGGCAGATACCGTGAAATCCTGTGCAAAAACATATACCAGACGGCCTTCAATAGTTCCGTATCCCGTTACCACGCCATCGCCCAGGTAATGTTTCTTATCCATACCGAAGTTGGTACACCGATGCTGTACAAACATATCCAGTTCCTCGAAACTACCCTCATCCAGCAGCATGGCTATACGTTCACGGGCTGTATATTTTCCTTTAGCGTGTTGTTTCTCGATTGCTTTCTCGCCGCCGCCAAGCCGGGCCTGTGCACGCAGAGCGATCAGTTCTTTTACTTTTTCAAGTTGGTTGCTCATATTATCATATTTAAGGGATTCACGTTATCAAACTTATTTTTCACACAGTTCGGTCAGTACGCCCAATGTGGATTTAGGATGCAGGAAAGCGATATTCAGATTCTCGGCTCCCTTCCGGGGGGCTTTATCTATCAGGCGTATGCCCTGCTCTTCGGCCTGTGCCAGTGCCTGCGCCACACCGTCTTCTACCGCAAATGCCACATGATGTACTCCTGCGCCTCTGTTTTCCAGAAACTTGGCTATGGTACTGTCAGGACCTGTGGGCTCAAGTAATTCAATCTTGGTTTCTCCACATTTCAGGAATGCGGTTTTTACTTTCTGGTCGGCTACGGTTTCTACATTGTAACACTTCAACCCCAAGACATTTTCATAATATGGAAGAGCTTCTTCGATACTTTTAACTGCAATACCCAAATGTTCGATGTGAGATATTTTCATAACAAAGGAATTTTAAATAATATTATGGTTTTAAGTTTAACTGATAAGACAAAGAAAGTAAAATTGGTTTGAATAACGAAACTTTTCTCAAAAATATTTATTTTCTTTTCAGATTTCTTCGCTATTTTCTAAACTTTTGAAATATAGACTTTGCAAAACCTGCAATTTGTTTTTTCATACATACAAACGTGTCAGCAAACGGTTCAGCCATCCCCAGCTGATCCGGAACCAGCGGCGGCTTCCGATCTGCTTTCCGCCGAAACGAAGGATAAAGTCACGATACCCCAACTTGCGGAAAGGAAGTCCGGCATCCATGAACTCAAAATGGTCACACCCGTGCTCATGCGCATACACCATTGCCTTCCATACCGCCAATACTCCCGGATAAAGCAGCGGATACCGTTTTCGCAACCCGCCCGAAAAAAGCAGATAAGCATACCCGCCCGAAAAGAGACAGACGGAACCACCGATGATACGGTTTTTGTGACGTACCACGAACACCTTCCCCAGTTCCTTGCCTCCGGACGACTCCGCCAGCAAAGAAAGAAAAAAGCTGATGTCCGGCAAATAACGATGGATTTTCGACGAATAATAGCGTTCCAGCATGGAGAATACGCTACGGATGTCGGCCTCTGTCCTGGCTTCTTCCATGATGGCGCCATTATCCAGTCCACGCTGAATCTGCCGGCGGCGTGACGGACTCATCCATTTGTCAATGCGATGATGATGCAGCGAATTTCGCACGCGAAGCCAGCGCACGGGGAAATAACCGTTCTGCCTGAAGTAGCGATAACCGAACAGCGAATTTTCCAGGTTACGGAATTCCATGCTCCACGTATACCCTCCATAATAACGCGTCAGGTAAGTCAAGATTTCGCCGAAAACGACTTCCGGCTTCCACCGCTGGCCGAAATATTCGCCCGTACCGTAAACAAATCCCTTGCGACCGATGCGTAACCAACGCGACTTCTGCCGAAAAATACAAAGCAGCTTGCCTACCGGTTCATCACCGTCGTATGCTACGGTCAGCAAAGGACGATACCCCTCTGTCTGTTCCAATACCCGGAACAGTTCCGTAGAATGGAAGACATTGGTTCCCGGCAACGGCGGTATATCTTCCGAACGACCGTATGTAGTCAATCGCAAAGGCATATACGCAAATTTACAGTTTTTTTTGAGCAATTGATTCAGATAACCTATATTTGTAGCACAGAAAAGAAAAAACACATGGAAAACTTCAGTGATTTAATAAAAGCAAGACGCAGCATGCGCAAATTCACCTCCGAAGAGCTGACACAGGAGGAAGTAGTAACTCTCCTGAAAGCCGCCCTGATGGCACCGACTTCCAAACGGAGCAACTGCTGGCAGTTCATTGTGGTAGACGAAAAAGAATGTCTGGAACGGCTGTCGTACTGCAAAAAATCCGGCTCCGACTTCCTGAAAGACGCGGCTCTGGCAATTGTCGTACTGGCCGACCCGCTTGCCAGCGACGTATGGATAGAAGACGCGTCCATTGCCTCCATCTACCTTCAGCTACAGGCGGAAGACCTTGGACTGGGAAGCTGCTGGATACAGGTCCGTGAACGTTTTACCGCCGACGGCGTATCGGCCAACGAATACATACACGAAGTGCTCGATATTCCCTTACAGCTACAGGTACTTTCCATCATTGCCATCGGACACAAGGGCATGGAACGTAAGCCTTTCGACGAAAAACACCTGCAATGGGAAAAAATCCACATCAATAAATATGGAGGGAAATAACCGTGACCAAAGCAACCAATCACAAAGACACCTACCAGGCTACCGCGGTCCTGCTCATTTTCCTGGGAGCCTTATACCTGCTTGACCGGTGGTTGCATTTCGACTTACTGGGACTTCCCTGGCTGATGCAAAAAGGCATGATGCTGCTCTATGCCGCCGTCATCTTTCTCTGGTTCAAGTCTGACAAGTCGGTAGGAATCATTTTGGGAGGACTCTGGCTCATTCAGAACATCGGACTGGTAGTTTCTCTGCTGGGACAGATCTCTTCCTTCCTGCTGCCTGTCACCCTGCTGCTGGCAGGCATCATCCTTTATTTTTTCTCTTCCCGCTGATTGATTATCTTGAGATATGAATACACCATTAAACATTGTCATGATCGGGGCCGGACGAGTGGCCACTCACCTGGCACCCGCCCTGTCTGCCTGCGGACACCAGATCCAGCAAGTATACAGCCGTACGTGGGAATCGGCCCGCATACTGGCCGAAAAAACGGGCAGTATGGCTACCAACCGGCTGGAGGAGCTGGCTACGGACGCCGATCTTTACCTGGTTTCCGTCAGCGATTCGGCCCTTACCTCTCTGCTCCCGGCCATTACCGCCGTCAATCCGAAAGGGCTGTTCGTACATACAGCCGGAAGCGTACCGATGGCTGTGTGGGAAGGACTGGCAACCCGCTATGGAGTACTTTACCCCATGCAGACCTTCAGCAAGGAACGCGACGTAGACTTCCATCAGGTTTCTTTCTTCATAGAAGCCGGCCGGCCGGAAGACGCACACTTGCTGCGGGAACTCGCGTCAAGCCTCAGCCCCAATGTCTACGAAACGACTTCCGAACAACGCAGATACCTTCACATCGGAGCTGTATTTGCCTGCAATTTCACCAATCACCTGTATGCCGTATGCGAAGAACTGCTCCAACGCCACGGACTTCCTTTTTCGGCCATGCTGCCACTGATAGACGAAACCACACGGAAAATACATGAGCTGTCACCGCGAACCGCACAGACCGGACCTGCCAGCCGACGCGACGGAAATATTCTGGAAAGCCACCTGCAACTGCTGCAGGCAGAGGCTCCGGACCTGACCGACATATACCGTCTGCTGAGTGAACACATCCAGACTTATTTACCCGAAAAATAAAAACGCTTATGATAAATTACGATTTGACCAAGATCAAGGCCCTCTTCTTCGATGTAGACGGCGTACTGAGTGCCGAAACCGTTGTGCTTCATCCCAACGGCGAACCGATGAGAACCGTCAATATCAAAGACGGATATGCCCTCCAGCTTGCCGTAAAATGCGGCCTCCACATCGCCATCATCACCGGTGGAAAAACCGAAGCCGTACGCAAGCGCTACGAAGGACTGGGCATTAAGGATGTATGCCTGGGAGCGGCCGTCAAGACCAAGGAATACAACGAACTGCTGCAAAAATATCAGCTCAAACCGGAGGAAGTGCTCTACATGGGCGACGACATCCCCGACTATGAAGTGCTCCGTCTGGTAGGACTTCCCTGCTGTCCGGCCGACGCAGCTCCGGAAATCAAGGCTGTCTGTACATACATATCCCATAAAAACGGAGGATACGGCTGCGGGCGCGACGTGGTGGAACAGGTACTGAAAGCCCAAGGAAAATGGATGGCACACGAAGAATCGTTCGGCTGGTAATACGTAAACCCTAAAAAAACAACATTCACTATGCTGGAAAATCTCAAAAAATACCGCATCCGGCTGGCCTCAAACTCTCCCAGGCGCCGGGAGCTGCTGTCAGGACTGGGAATCGAATACGAAGTAAAACTGCTTCCCGACATCGAAGAAACCTATCCGGAAACCTTGCAGGGAGAAGAGATCCCCCTGTACATTGCCCGCGAAAAAGCGTCGGCCTATCTGCCTTTGATGGAAGCGGACGAACTGATTATCACCGCCGACACCATCGTATATGTAGACAACGAAGTGCTGGGAAAGCCCAAAGACGAAAACGACGCCCGACGTATGCTTCACTTGCTTTCCGGACGCTCGCACCAGGTCATTACAGGGGTCTGCATTACTACCTGCGACTTTCAACGCGCATTCGCCGCAACCACGGAAGTCACTTTCGACACCCTGAGCGAAGAAGAAATCAATCATTATATCCGTACCTTCCATCCCATGGACAAAGCCGGTTCGTACGGCATTCAGGAATGGATAGGCTACATCGGAGTTTCAGGGTTGAAAGGTTCTTATTTCAACGTCATGGGACTGCCCGTACAGCGGCTGTACCAGGAACTGAAGAAATGCTGAAACATCTTTTCCAAAACCCGTAACAAAAAAAGAATCAGGCTACTTGCTCTCAGAAACAGCAGGTAGCCTGATTATTCAGGGAAATAAAGATTTTTTAAGGTACGGACTAAAAACACTTTACTCAATAACGATTTCCGGTACGCGATGATTATACTCATCAGATACCCTGACTTACAAATACTCATTCTGCTCCTATCCTGCTTAACCGTTCATTATGTAGAAGCCAATCCGCTCAACGTATTGTCTTCCCTGAATAAAGCCTTCAGTTTGTTAATCAGGTGAGTGCAGACATCGTTCATTTTCTCATTGTCACTGCGGTAAGCAATATCCACATCACAGGATGGCATATTCTCCGGCTTGCCCAGTTTGCAGATATCGCCGAACAGGTGAATCTTTCCCCAGTTCTTGTAATCCATAAACCGTGTCAGCAGTTCTTTCTGCCACTTTTCCATGACGATAATCATATCGGCTCCACGCAACGCCAACTTCTTTCCGTCAGCTTCCAGTCGTCTTCCGCCCGGCGACTCAAAATCAGCCACATCGGCTGTAGTAACTTCCACATCGTTCAAGGATGACTCATGAAGTCTCTCCTCAAACATACGCTCGGTAGAGAAAAGTTTTCCGGCTCTTCCCAGATCAACAAATAAAATTTTCATACGCATGAAGATTTTAAGTTATACATTTGAATTGAATCCGAGAAGTATGTTATACCCTCGCCTTAAAGGTAATAAAAACTTCCGACATAAACAACACTTCGTTTCCTTTTTTTTTACCTAAAAGCAAAGAATCTTTCATTCAGACCAGACTATCTGCAGTTTTTCCCTTTTCTGCCTTTATGCCGGACCCCGGCCAGATGACAGCCGTCCGCCACTCACAGCATCCGGTTCCCTCGACATATCCTCTCCTTCCTCACCGAACGAGCAGAAAAAGCGCAGCAGTTCCTCATTGGCCCGGCTATCGATTTCCGTTTCCCGCCTTTCTTCAAACAAATTCAACGTAGCGGCACATTCTCCACAAATGTCAATACCGATCACCTGCTCCTGCCGGAGTACCACCGCCAACAGATGCTCCAGTTCCGACAGGCTGAGCGAGCCCTGATCCCAGTTGGTTACGGCCGAAGCCGGATTCAGTACGTCTTTATCGATGGAAATATAGACCGGTTCACTCACGTGTTCGGAAGCAAAAGCCTTCCACCCCGTTTCCTGATCGAAAGAAGACTCACTATAGAAATGCACACGGCCGGCATATTCCTGCGGAACTTCCTGTACCAAATGATCCGACGCACCGACTATGATTACCCGTTTACAGTTGGCATTGCTGTCGAGTACATCTTTTACCCAGCTTCCACACGACAAGATATGATCGAACAGCGGAGGCTGCATATCGGGATGATGATCGAAAACCACCAAAGCGAAAGGACTATCCAGCATATCCGTCCAGAACTTGGTGACATAATGATAATTTCCCGAATCAATGAAATGAATCCCTCGCGGAGAATAACCGGCCATGACCCGTTTCAGCGCCAGGGCACCCTCTTCGTCACAATAACACTCCGTACCATTCAGATGACGGCAGTCCAGCCATGTAATTCTGCGGTTCCGCGCAAACGACTCATAACTGTATACGCCGGTAAAATTCATGACAACCACCGACTTCGAATACCGGTCATGCACTGTCTGACATTCTTTTTTCATACCTTTCACCTTTTATTTCTGTTTAAACCGCCTCAACAGGCCGGTTTTCCATACATCTTTCTGCTACATATCCATCCGGTACAACGGAACGGAATAACCTTCCATCCGACTTTCACAGACTGAAAGCCAGCCCAATCTCCGCCCGGCTATTTTTCCTTATGGCAGTGAAAAACCGTCTGGAACCATCCGACTACCTTCTCGATAACCGGCTGCTGGAACCAATACAGGTCACCGTGTCCGGCACCTTCTACCGTCACATACGTCGCATCATTGCCTTTTTCCGTCAAAGCCTCAAACAACTGTTCACTTTGTACAGGTGATACAAGCCGGTCGTTGCTGCCATGCATAATCAGGAACGGCGGCATGTGTTCTTTCACATGTCCCAGCGGACTGGCAGCCAGGGCTTTTGCCGAATCGGACAGAATGCTTGCGCCCGGGAAATCGGCAAAAGCCGGACCGTTCACAAGCAGAGCTTCCGTTACGGCCGGCGAAGCATGTACCTGCTGTATCTGCTCGGAATATCCTTCACCGATATTCAGCAGACTGCTGATACCGTAAATGGTAACGGCAGCCTGTACGTCGGACGACTGATCCAGATAATCTCCCTGATCGAATTCCTTCTCGCCATTGGTGGTTCCCACCATCTGCGAAAGATAACCCCCGGCCGAATCCCCGATGACACCGATACGAGACGTGTCGATTCCCAACTGTGACGCGTGAGCCCTCAAGTAACGCACGGCGGCTTTCCCGTCAACGACCAGAGCCGGGTATTTATCGGGAACCGTACGATACTCTGCCGCAGCCACTACGAAACCGGCCTTGGCCAGCGCCATACGCATTTCGATAAACTTTTCATAATCGGCAGAAGTAAAGCCACCTCCGGGGAAATAAACAATGGCAGGTTTGGGTGTACGGGTACGTGGAACCAACAAAGTCATTCGTAACGCCCGGTTACTCCGGGTAGAAAGCACCTGCGAATAAACGACACCGCTTATCACATCAATCTGTCCGTCAGTAACGGTCACGTTCATACTTTCCCGCTTGTTTTCTGACACTTGTACGGACTCAGCCGACAGGTTGAAAACAGTTCCTGCCAATAAAGCAGCAATAGTTAACACACACTTCATCATAATTTCATAGATATAATTTGAACGGACAGCCGGAAACCGGTTCCGATCCGTTTTTAAAGCATCAGCACCAATCAGTCAAGTCCCTTTCCACGTTTCCGTTTCCGGATTACAGGAGCATACACGCCAGCAGATATTTCCTGTCCTCCGCATACGTTTTCCGGTTCCAACTGTATTTCCGGCTCTTTTGTTATGCAAAGTTAACGCATCGGTTTTGCATTTCATCCGACAGAAAGTTTAAATTTATCAAAAAGAATTTATCCGTTTTTTGACACAAAGTCCTTACCTTCAATGCCAGTAACATGCTATAAAAAGCGTGTCTATACCCAACGACAGCTACAGAATCCGATACCATTAAAGAGACAGAAATAGCATAACAAATTGATAATCAGAAAATAAACAAAAACAACTTTTAATCTCTGAAAAAATGTCCGGACATCTGGATAAAAACGTCCGTTCGTTTTGTTTCAAACGAACGGACGAATACACTAAAACATGCTCATGTTTTTTAAGTACAAGCACCACAAACTCATCCTTTTCATCAAAAAGGCGATATCTTGTGTAGTTTTTTCTACGACACCGGCGTCTAACGGACAAAAACAACAAATTAATTCGATATGGAAACATTGGATACTACATTTGCGCAAATGGTCAGAGAGCACAAAAGTACCATCTATACGGTGTGCTTCATGTTCTCGAAAGATTCCGATGAAGTCAGCGACCTGTTTCAGGAAATACTCATCAATCTGTGGAAAGGCTACGAGTCTTTCCAAAACCGCAGCAGCGTTAACACCTGGATCTGGAAAGTGAGCTTCAACACCTGCATCTCCTACGAACGGAAAAAGCGGAAACGGGCCACCATCCCGTTGACCATGGACATCAACCTGTTTGAAGACAAGGACGAAGACTCCCGGCAAATCCGACTGCTCTACGACCGCATCCACCGGCTCAAGCCCTTCGACCGTGCCATTGTCCTGCTATGGCTGGAAAACATGAGTTACGAAGAGATAGGCTCCATCGTCGGTATCTCCACCAAAAACGTATCCGTGCGCCTGTATCGCATCAAGGAGGAGTTGAAAAAAATGTCGAACCACTAAAAAACGCACCAACATGGAAAATTATCAAGATAACTTCGAACTGGAAGAGATGAAACAGCAAATTCGGTTATTGAAAGACAAGCTGGCCAAAGAAACCATCATCAGTGAAAAAATGATGGTGCAGTCCACCCGCGAAAAACTCTCCTACATCAACCGGAGAAAAAACAGGATCCTGTATATCATCACTCCGTTTGCCCTCGTATACTGCAACCTATTCTTTATTCTGATGGACTACTCATGGATGTTCTGCATCGTAACTTCCCTCTTCCTGATTGCGGCTTTCCTCTATCAGGTATACAGCCACAAAGGAGTAAATGTTGAAAGCATATCGACCGATAACCTGGTAAACATCAGCAAGGCCCTGATACGCATGAACTGTCTGGGACTGAAATGGCTGTATTTCGGTATCCCGTTCGCCCTGCTATGGATGGCCTGGTTCATCATTGAAAGTTATTCCAAAGAAGGCGGAGAATTTATCTGTATCGGAGGTGGCGTCGGATTTGTAATTGGAGCCATTATGGGACTGACCCATCTCAGGAATGTACGCCGCAAAGCCAAAGAGGCTATCCAGAACATTGAAGAATACATACAGGGGACTGATTGATCCGTCCTCATACATATCTGTTTCCAGCACCATAAAGAAGCCTTTTACGGAGCAGGAAACAGATATACCCTCAGAAAAAATGTCCAGCGACACACCGGATATAACCTCAATATCTTCAGGGAACATTTCAAAAAATTGAAGATATTTCACTACTTTTAAATCTGAAAACAAAAACAAAAGCAGTATGGAATTATCAGATTGGTTCAAGGGATTTGAAAAAGGAATAAGTTGCCTGAACCCAGAACAAAGGGCCTCATTCTTTTCGGAATGTGGAAAGAATTGTGTAAAATGCGGGACACTAAAAATATATCAGGAATTATACAAAAAAGCAAAAGGCAATTTAGATATCTTCTTTTCAGAAGCAAACAAACTACCGGGCGTAAGAAGTGAAATCGTCCAAAAAGGTTCTGTTTATCATCTGTACTTCATGGAATGTACCTGTATGCTTCATCAGCAAGGCTATGTTTCTATTCCACTACTTTGTGAGTGCTCCAAACAAAGCATTCTTTATGTTTTACATTCATTATGGAAAGAAAAAAGATTTCAGGTAACAATCTGCGAATCCATTTTACGGGGAAATCAGCATTGCAAAATGCGAATTGAGAAAACAGACAATGGAAATACATAATTTACTGGCTGTCAAATCAAGAACCGAACTGCGTGAATGGCTGACACAAAACCACAAAAAAGAGAAAGAATGCTGGGTAGTAGTGAAACGGGGAAGACCAACAGATGACGGTACCTTCTGGTACATTGACGCTGTAGAAGAAGCCCTATGTTTCGGCTGGATAGACAGTACTACAAAGAAACTGGCAAATGAAAGAACAGCCCAAAAACTTTGCTCCAGAAAGCCACGAAGCAATTGGTCCGAACTCAATAAAGAAAGATGTCGCAGAATGGAACGGCTGGGACTGATGACCGATGCCGGAAGAGCTGTTCTGCCGGATATGTCACCAAAAGGTTTTACCATAGACAAAGATATATTGCAAAGACTGCAATCCGACCCTGTAGTGTGGAACAACTTCTGCCAGTTTCCTGATTTATACAAGCGAATCAGGATTGATACCATTCAAATCAAAAGAAATCAGCCCAAACTTTTTGAAAGCCGTCTGAATAAATTTATAGAAAACACACGGAAAGGTATACTCTATGGAGAATGGAATGATAACGGAAGACTGTAAAAAAAGCCGCATATAGAAAATACCGGATACATGACAACAGAAACGACAAAAGTATGAAAGAAGTAAACAGACTACAAATATTCATTCTCCAGCCGGCAATACCCAAAAACATCAAAAAATAACGAAGGAATTGATTTATTGTTTACTTTTGCAGCCTCCATCATTCACGGAAGTGCAAAATCAACAAAAGAGAACAAACAATAATTCAAGAAACGTAACGCCATGAAAAAAATAGCATTATTACTGGCAGGACTCGGCTTCTGCATGTTGAGCCCGGCGGAAGAACCGGTAAGGAACTTTTATTTTGCCGGATATAAAGCCATATTTATCCCTTCGGACACCTTTCGCGTGGAAGTGGAAAATCCGGATTCAGGAATTCAGGAAGTAAAAAACGGGATCTTGTCGTTCACACTCAAAGACACGAACGGGCCAATGCCGAAAGAGGTGGTTCGCATCTATACCAAGGATGTTCGAAAAATCAGCATGATTTATTCTGAGCTGACAATAGACCAACCGTTTGCGGCAGATTCACTAAGCCTTTCACTGGCAGCAGGTTCGAACGGTATCGTAAACGTGCAAACAAAATATCTGCAGGTATCGGCCGGAGCCGGCAGCCAATTGATCGTAAAAGGAAAGACCGACGTACTGGAATGTACCACGAAAGGTAACAGCAGTGTCAATACGAACGAATTGAAAACAAAGAAAAAAGCATGCCAGGAATCAGCAGATTGAGATTTTCCTTCTAAAAAGTACTTCTTAGAAAAAAATCAGAATATGAATGCGGTCATTACAATCAATATAGCAATCCCCATTTAACAAGATGAACGAAATAAACAGCTTTTTCCATCCCATCAATCAGCAAATGGACATTCCCGACTGCGAATACGACAGAACCGGACTTTGTATTGCTATGGCCAACGCTCTGGCACGCAACACAAATCACAGTCTGTATATCATAGACTATAACCGCAAGA
>ENA-ORSF01000194-ORSF01000194.1-human-gut-metagenome-genome-assembly--contig:-NODE-194-length-22885-cov-2.50285_pt1 | contig 22885 bp, 24 predicted proteins | sample MGYA00242188_ERZ509155 | MGnify/ENA primary metagenome ERZ509155 (study PRJEB26280, sample SAMEA2338656) | human gut metagenome | biome: human gut; feature: human-associated habitat; material: faeces...
ACAGCACATCGCATTGCTGTGTCGTCAGTCCCCAAACGGGCAGTCCCTGTGCCACCTGAAGCCCCAGCCACAGCATCAGCCAGCTTTTGCCGATCTTGCTTGCACCGCTGATAACATTGACGCCCTGCGGAATAAGGTTGTCGACGATGAACATTGTTTTGCTCATCGGTGTGGATAACAGCGTTTCCGCATCCACGGTTTTCAGTTTGTTTTCCATAAAAAATCTTCCTTTCGTTTTTTGTGTGGACAGTTAGAAAGCCGAAATCGGGGGTTTTAGTATATTTACCCTTTAAGCCCCGATTCGGCTTAAAAAATCCCTTATAAACAGGGCGTTTCCGCATCCCTAACTGTCCGCTCGGCGCTTTCTTGCGCTCTCGTTTTTCTGCTTTCGGTGAACCTTTCGGCTGCACGACGGGCAGTATTTTTGTCGGTTGGAGTTCGGCACAAAAGCCGCTTTGCACTCGGCGCAATGATAAGTACGCTGTCTGAAAATCTCCGCACACAATTCCTTGTCGGCAGGTAAAACCGCATTACGAAAATACTTGCATATCAGGGAAAGCGAAATCATCTGCACGCAAACACAGCCGTCGCCTTCGTCCAGCGGCAGGCAGTTGCCGTTATCGTAATTGGCACAAAGCCTGCGAATCAGGCGGTTACAGCGTGTCCTCTGTGACGGGGTAAGCTCTATTCTGTCAGGCACCGGGCTTCACCTCCCTTCGTTCTTCGGTCACGAAGTTAATTACGCTGACCTTCGGAATTTTGAGTGATGTTCCGATTTTGACCGCCTGTATCTCGCCGTCATTAATCAGCTTATAGGCAAGGTGTCGGCTGACGCCCAGCATTACCTGAAGCTATTTGACGGTTACAATGTCCGGATAATTCGGGAACATCATTGTGTAGAGTTCTTTTAACTCTGTTTTTCTCATAATCTTTTACCTCCTTTTGAGAAAATTTAGCTGCACGGTTTGTACGGCTATGTAAGACACGGCATAAAGCGAGGCGGCTTTATCCCGTTTTGCCGTTCTACCCGAATGTAGTTCCTGCCTCGGAATCTCACCGCAGCGTTTTGTTTTTCTTGGTACGCTCATATCGTGGCGATACTTCGCCGAAAAACATATCTCATTCAGCCGGTCATTCAGTTGTCAAGGTTCATTGAAGGTTTTTATCCCCTCAAGGAGTAGCCGGCGGGGTACGGGGTGAATATTAGGCAAACCAAAGGCGTTATTCACTTATTCCCCTCACTAACCAATTGGGAAATTTTTTTGAAGTTTTAAAATTTTTTTGATAACCTCGATTTTAATTGCTTATTTCCGCTTGGAAATGGCGCATTATCAGGTTTTTGTCCCTTCACTTATTCCGACAAGGGTCGGAGTTTGCGCACCCTTTTTTCAAAATATTTTTTTGCTCAAAACACAAAAACCGCTGAAAAGCCTGATAAACAGGGCGTTTTCAGCGGTAAAATTTTTTTGAAATTTTTCTAATTTGATTGCAAAAAGGCAGAAAACCGAGTATAATTACAGAAAAGGTCAACTTATGATATGACAGGTGATAAAATGTATTTTTCCGATTTAGCGAGCACATTACAGCATATTTCTGCAGATGAAAAGGCGGTATTTGTATCAGGACAGCCCGGATCGGGCAAGACCTTTGCGGCGCTTGATTTTTGCACAAAGCATAAAGAAAATCTGTATTTTTCTTTCAAGAATCTTGATACTGCTTTTGCGCTTCGGGCGTTCTGCAATGCGCATACAGAGATATTCGGCGACAGTGAAAGCTGGTTCGATTTCTTTGAGTGCCTAAAAGCATACGGAAATAAAAAACACCCGCTTGTCTTTTTTGACAATGCAGGTGAACGGAATGATAAAGATAACTTTTATGAGGCGCTGAATAATTTTTTGGAATCGGATAGCAAATCAACGGTTGTATTGCTCGGCAGACCTTGGGAGGCTCCGCCTATTCCTTGTCGGGAAGTAGAAATCCGCTGCTTTTCAATGCCGCAGCTTGCGGATATCTGCTCACTGCCAGATGAAACCGCAGCGAAGCTTTACTGTTTAACCGGCGCAATTCCGGCGTTGCTTTCCTTGTACGATAATGAACAGTCCTTTGAAGATAATGTGAGAGCTTTTCTGCGCACCGATTCATCCTTTTATCGTTTGGCGGCAAGCTGGATGAATGAAAGCTTTCGCACGCCCGAAAGCTATAACACCCTGCTTTATGCAATGGCGAAGGGATATAACCGTATCGGTGAGATAGCGAAATTCTCAGGCTTTCCGAAAAACAAATGCGACAAATACATAAAAGCGCTGATAGAACACGGGTTAGTTATAAAAGTTCCCAGCGAAAACGGACACACAAAATATCTTCCCGCTAACAGTTATTTAACCCTGTGGTATAAGTGCTTGCTAACTGCTGTGCCCAACGCCGACGGAAGCTTCGGCGAAGATGTTTTCAATCGGTTTATGCAAGTTTTCAATGACGAGCTGATGGCAGATTTTTATAAAGATATGTGCGACTATTGGCTGGAGAAAAACATTAACTCCATTTCAACCGAGTACATCGACACCAAAAATTCAAGCTATCATAACGTCAAGGTAGGCAATGTAACCTTTGACTTTGCCTGCGAGAAAAAGCAAGCTGTATATGCGTATTACGATACAACTCCCGATGGAAGGCTTACACAAAAGCTCTGGAATGAGATTGAAAACAGCACCACAAAGAAGCGACCGTTTTACGAGAATGAATATGTTATCAGCACCGTAAACCGTGTGCCGGACAGCTTTTGGACTTTAAGTAAGCGTTATGATAACGTGCATATCGTCTCTCAGAAAATGTTATTTGCAACATACAAGAAGGAATATAACAAAATAGCGCATCCGCGTTTCGTACCATCGTTCGTAAAATAAAAGTATCAATTTCTGATCAAATTTCAATTTTACAGTATTTCTAACTCAGTTTTCGAACAAAATTCATTGACATAGAGTATAACATTAGATATAATATTAGATAGAAACAATGTTATATTTAAGAGGTGGCATTATGCAGAAACTTATAAAACAGATAAGGGCATATTTGAATATGAGTCAAACCAAGTTCGCCGAACAACTTAATGTTACCTTCCAAACCGTGAATCGTTGGGAGAACGGTCGTGCTGTGCCTAACAAATTGGCACAATCAAAAATGTTTGATTTTTGCAAGGAAAAGCACGTCCCTGTTTATGATATGACTCTGAAAAGGATTGCTGAGGAATCAAAAGCAATTAAGTTGAATGCAGACCGAGTGCTTCTTTATCATGGTTCAAAGTCGGGCATTGAGGGCCCTATTGAGCCCAAGAGCCGAAAGCAATGTGACTTTGGCAAAGGCTTTTATATGGGAACCGATCCCGGTCAGGCACTTACTTTGATCTGTGACTATGATAAGTCTAAGTTCTACATTGTTTCTGTAAGCGTGGATAAGCTCGCTCACATTGAAGTTCCCGCTGATATTGACTGGGCAATGCTTGTCGCATACCACAGAGGAAAAATGGAAAAAATAAACGGTACGCCTTTCTACAACAAGTATCGTGCTATGACATTAAACAAGGATCTTATTATCGGAAGCATTGCGAACGACCGCATGTTTTTCGTTATCGATAACTTTTTTGTCGGCAATGTAACCGATATGGCACTTATCAATAGTCTTTCTGCCCTTCAACTTGGTAAGCAGTACGTGGCTGTTTCACAGAAAGGTTGTGATTCTGTGCATATCGAAGCAGAAGTTGAGCTTTCTTATCTTGAAAGACTGTTTATGAAAGAAGTGGCCGAAGAAAACCGGGCGAGAGGAATTTCCCTTGCCAACGATATTTGTAAGAATTATCGTCGTGAAGGTATGTTCTTTGATGAAATACTCGACGAGGCCAAGAGTGGAGGAAAACAATGAACGAGCTTCAGTTAAAGCTTTGTGATATTCAAGGAAGATTATTTGAACTATCTGCCGAAAAGAAATATAACAGCGCCGCTTTTATCAAGGCGTTTATGATGTCTGATACCGCAAAGGAGCTTGATTCAAAGTATAACCGTATGCAGTGGGCAGGAGAAGAATACCTGCTTGAGGAAGTCGCCTCTGTTGCGGGTGAATCGCTTACAAGAAACGGAGAGATATTTTCTGCTGATGTGCTGTACTGGATAGGCTATATCTATCGTTATTGGCACTATTACAATGGTGAGGATAGCGCAAAGATTTATAAGCAAGCTCCCGTCCAAACAATGAAACGAAATTATATGATTTTCCACACTATGGATCCCGTTCTTGCTATTGAGGACTTGAAGGAGATTCATAATCAGAAGCAGTAATCAGAATTCGGAGATCTGTATTATGAACGAAGAACGCTTAAACGCTTTTGAAAAAATGCTTTCCGACATTCTTGCGCAGTATGACTCGGTTACAGAGAAATTGGCGGTGCTCAAGGCTGAAGGCAAAGAGAAAACTGTTACCTATCGCCAGCTTTTTACAAACAAACTGCAATATCAAACGATATTGTCGTACTATCGGACATACGGTCTTTGGGATAATGAGAAGAAATAATAACACCGAGAGGTTTGATAAAATGAGTGAAAATAATAAGCTAAACGGAATATTAACATCAGTTAAAAATGCGGCTGGACAAGTATCGGGAATGGCTGCAAATACTGCCGAGGGAGTTAAGACTACTGCATTGAAGATTAAAGACGATGCAGTAGCAAAGCAAACAGAGCGAAAAATAAGTCTTGCCGAAAAGAAGAGACTCGGTGATTTAAAGAAATATTCTCCAATATTCAAAGAAGATGTCGCAAACGGTGAGCTTTTGTTAGAGCGTTTTATCAGGATAGTGAACTATGATACTCGCCTTGAAAATGAAGCTTGTAAGGATTCTATCGGATTTTATGAGAAAACCGATGATAGGAAGTTGCCTACGCTGTACACAAAATATGTGCGCACAATGGGACTCACTTTCTATCCTCAATTAAGTGAATCTGTCTTTGTTTCCGATCCTTGTATTCCCGGAAAATTTATTGAAATTGATGAATACTACAACTATATGAAGCAAGTCAGAGTAAATGAGTTAACAGTTGTAGCACAGGCACTCGGTGCCAAAAGCGTGAGCATTGAATTAAGAAATTCCACAAAGTCACTTTTTCACTCTTCAGTTGACGCAAAGGCGAAAGCCGGAACAATTGCAGACGGTAGTGCTACCAAGGAAACAAAAAAGAAGCAGTCTAAGAGCATTGAAATTTGGGCATCTACCACATTCAAAACATCTGTTTTTGACGGAAGTCCTACTGCCCCGGAATTGCTGTATTTCCGTAACGAAAGTGACATATCCGCTCTCATTCAAATGGTTCTTGTAAACAAGAGCAAAGTAACCGAAAGAAAGTATTCTATGAAAGCAAGTTCTTCATCCGGAGTATCGCTCACGGAGGCTGCTAGCATTTCAGGAACTTTAAAAAAGATAAAATGCAATGCCGGAGCCAGCTTTGCAAAGTCTGCTGAAAATGAGAGTAAAGCATTTTTAGATTACACAATCGTATTTTAATGATAAACTCGGAGGTGCAAAATGGCACTTGAAAATAAATTAGGTCTGACAAGCTCTGCCGACCTTGCCCGTGAGGAAGAACGAATTAGCAAGAAAAAGGCTGTTGAACTTTTTGAAAAGGGTATTTTAGATAATCTTCCTGTCGGCAAGTTTTCTACATTGCAAGCAATCCATAAATACCTCTTTGAGGACATTTACGACTTCGCAGGCAAACTCAGAACAGTCAATATTGCAAAGGGTAATTTCCGCTTTGTGCCTTTAATGTACTTGCAAGCGGCACTTGAGAACATCGATAAAATGCCGCAGTCAAACTTTGACGAGATCGTTGAAAAGTATGTTGAGATGAATGTGGCTCACCCTTTCCGTGAGGGTAACGGTCGAAGCACACGCATTTGGCTTGACCATATCTTGAAAAACGAAATCGGCAAGGTGGTCGATTGGAGCAAGGTTGACAAAGAAGACTATCTGCTCGCTATGGAGCGCAGTCCGATTAAAGATGTGGAAATCAAAGTGTTACTGAAAGGTGCGCTTACAGACGAAATAAACAGCCGTGAGGTCTATATGAAAGGCATCGACCACAGCTACTACTATGAGGGTTATACGACCTTTAAGACGGAAGAATTGTAAGAAATGAGGTGCAAATATGCCCGACAAGAATTGGCAATTTGAACTTGAAGAATATATCAGACAGGGCGAGCCTGAAAGAGCCGAAAAAAGCGAAGCTTGGCAAACTGCTATCGGTTTGCAGGCGGTTGACGGGTTAAAAACCTCTGATTATTTGCTGGACACCGCAAAGGATCACATCGAGGGCAAAATCACCATTGACGAGGCTCAAAAGCGTATTCACAGCTATTATGAGCAGAGATCTATCCGCACCGAAACGGAAAACGAAACAAAGGAAGCCGACATCGTTTCTGCAAGAATCACAAAACTATTGGGCGAAAAAGCATTTCAGTTTTCTCCTGCTGAGTGGATCACCATCCACCGCAGATTGTTTGAAGGCGTATTTGACCACGCCGGACAAATCCGTAAGTATAACATTTCCAAAAAGGAATGGATATTGGACGGCGAAACGGTTATCTACGCTGATTTTAACAGCATAAAAGAGACTTTGGATTATGATTTTGCCACCGAAAAACAGTTTTCCTATGAGGGACTGTCGGTTGAAGCGTCTGTGAAACACCTTGCAAAATTTGCATCGGATATTTGGCAGATTCACCCTTTCGGCGAGGGAAACACAAGAGCCACCGCCGTGTTTATGATTAAGTATATGAAAACCTTTGGGTTCCGTGTCAATAATGATGCGTTCCGTGAAAACTCTTGGTATTTCCGTAATGCGTTGGTTCGAGCAAACTATAACGATTTGCAAAAAGGTATTCATTCCACCACAAAGTTTTTGGAATTGTTTTTCTCAAACCTTCTGCTCGGTACAAACTACGAATTAAAAAATCGTTATATGCATGTTGATTTTATTGATGAAAACACTTCCCAAAGTGCCAAAAATGAAACACCAAAGTGCCAAATTGACACTTTGAAATGCACTTTAGAAGAACTTGCGGTGTTAGATTTAATAAAAAAGAACCAATCTGTTAAGCAGACCGAGCTTGCAGAACAAACAGGAAAGTCCGTCAGAAGTATAAAGCGTATTATTGACTCTCTGAAAGAGAAACAATATATCCGTAGAGTTGATGGCAAACGCTACGGCAAATGGGAAGTTTTGATATAACACTTCCACCATAGCTACTGCGTTGTATAAAATTACAATGAAGCAATAAAATAAGGAGAAATTTCTATGGCTACCGGAAACAACGCCAATATCGGCTTTGAAAAACAGATTTGGGACGCAGCGTGTGTCCTTTGGGGGCATATCCCCGCAGCAGAATACAGAAAGGTTATCGTAGGTCTTATTTTCCTGCGTTACATTTCAAGTGCTTTTGAAAAACGCTATCAGGAGCTTGTTGCTGAGGGCGACGGCTTTGAGGACGATAGAGACGCCTATGTAGAAGATAATATCTTCTTTGTGCCGGAGGACGCTCGTTGGAGTAAGATTGCTTCTGCTGCTCATACACCGGAAATCGGTACGGTTATTGATGACGCTATGAGAGCCATCGAAAAAGAAAACACCACCCTTAAAAATGTGCTTCCTAAAAACTATGCCAGCCCTGATTTGGACAAGCGTGTTTTAGGTGATGTTGTTGACCTGTTTACAAATATGGATATGGGCGACACAGAAGAAAGCAAAGACCTTCTCGGCAGAACTTATGAGTATTGTATTCAGCAGTTTGCCGCTTATGAAGGTGTTAAGGGCGGCGAGTTCTACACTCCGGCAAGTATCGTTAAAACAATCGTTGCTATCCTAAAGCCGTTCAAAAACTGCCGTGTATATGACCCTTGCTGCGGTTCGGGCGGTATGTTCGTACAGAGTGCAAAGTTCATTCAGGCTCATAGCGGAAAGCGTGGTGAAATCGCCGTTTACGGTCAGGAGTCTAATGCCGATACTTGGAAAATGGCAAAGATGAATATGGCTATTCGTGGCATTGACGCCGATTTCGGACCGTATCAGGCAGATACATTCTTTAATGACTTACATAAAACGCTGAAAGCAGATTTCATAATGGCAAATCCGCCGTTCAACCTCTCAAACTGGGGGCAGGAAAAACTCAAAGACGATGTTCGATGGAAGTATGGAACACCGCCTGCCGGCAACGCCAACTATGCGTGGATTCAGCATATGATACATCACCTTGCACCGAACGGAAAGATTGGTCTTGTGCTTGCAAATGGAGCGTTGTCCTCTCAGTCCAGTGGTGAGGGTGAAATCAGAAAGAATATCATTCAGGCTGACCTTGTAGAAGGTATTGTTGCTCTGCCGACACAGCTCTTTTACAGCGTTACGATTCCGGTAACACTTTGGTTTATCTCAAAGAACAAGAAGCAAAAAGGCAAAACACTGTTTATCGACGCCCGCAAGATGGGTTATATGGTTGACCGCAAGCACAGAGATTTTACCGATGAGGATATTCAAAAGCTGGCAGATACATTTACAGCGTTCCAAGAAGGAACACTCAGCGATGTAAAAGGTTTCTGTGCGGTTGCCGACCTTCAGGAAATCGAAAAGCAGGACTTCATTCTGACACCGGGCAGATATGTCGGCATTGAAGAAGCCCCGGACGACGGAGAACCGTTTGAAGAAAAGATGACTCGCCTTACCTCCGAATTATCGGAAATGTTTGCAAAGTCCCACGAATTAGAGGACGAAATTCGTAAAAAACTGGGGGCGATTGGGTATGAAGTTTGATTGGAAAAACTATTCTTTAGAAGATGTTTGTGAAAGAATATATAGCGGTGGAACACCATCAACAAAGCATAGTGATTATTGGAACGGAGAACTGAAGTGGCTTTCTTCCGGTGAAACATCGCAACGCTTCATTTATGATACTGAAAGAAAAATAACTCAAAGAGGCGTAGAGAATTCTTCTACAAAGTTAGCCACAAAAGGATGCACTGTGATAGCCACAGCAGGACAGGGATATACTCGTGGACAAGCCAGCTTTTTAATGACTGACACTTATATGAATCAGTCGGTAATTGCGTGTAAAGCAAAAGAGAACATAATCCTACCACTATATCTTTATTATAATTTGGATAATCGATACGAGGAGTTTAGATTGCTATCCGACGGAACCAGCACGCGTGGTGGTCTTTCGGGTTGGATTCTGAAAAGAATGGAAATCAGCCTACCCAACATTGAAGTTCAAAGAAGAATTGTTTCAATTCTCTACTCGATAGACCAAAAAATTGAACTCAATAATACCATAAACAATAATTTAGAGCAGCAAGCTCAAGCAATATTCAAAGAATGGTTTATAGATAATTCTGAGAACGAAAATTGGTCTAACGGAACATTCTCTGAACTAATCCAATCTACCCTCAGCGGTGATTGGGGTAAGGAAGCACCTACCGGGAACAACACCGAAAAAGTTTACTGTGTCAGAGGTGCAGATATTCCAGAGGTTAGAGCAGGTAACAAAGGTAAAATGCCGACTCGATACATACTTCCTAAGAATTACGCTTCAAAGAAATTGACCGCTGGAGATATCGTTGTAGAAATTTCAGGAGGAAGCCCTACTCAATCTACTGGTCGTTGTACAGCAATCTCAGAGTCATTACTTAATCGTTATGATAGTGGAATGGTTTGTACTAATTTTTGTCGAGCTATTAAGCCACTTTCTGGTTACAGTATGTTTATCTATTACTATTGGCAATACCTATATGATAAAGGCGTGTTTTTTTCTTACGAAAATGGGACAACGGGCATCAAAAACCTTGATATATCAGGTTTCTTAGGAACAGAGCCTATTATCATTCCGCCAAAAGAAAAAGTATTGGCATTTGATGATTATTGTCAAACTGTTTTTGACCGCATATTTGCAAATGGCAAAGAAAGTGAACAGTTGTCTCAACTTCGTGACACTCTACTTCCAAAACTTATGTCCGGTGAACTCGATGTTTCCGACATCGACCTCTAAGCCGCTAAATTATTGTTTATAGGAGATAGTATGTTACAACAGCTTATTGATGATATGAATAACGCACTGTCTGCAAATTGTTATTTTGCAGCACTTTCTATCACTCTTATGCTCCCTGACATTTGTGGAAAAGCAGAATATCCAAATATGGGAGTGGGCGAAAGATATAAGGCTTGGTATGACGAATATGTTGGGCAATATGAAGTCCCTCCTACACAAAATGATCGTCCTGACGTAGCACAAATGCCATATCTAAGTGGTGAAGTAGTCTATTCGTTGAGAAACTCTTTTCTTCATCAAGGAACACCTAATATAGAACCCGAGAAAATCAAAGATGAAGTCAATAAGATAGACCATTTTTCGCTGGTCATAGAGTCAAAAAATGACTTTGATATTTATGTTGATACTGCGGGAATAGAGAATGATAAAATTCGCACATACAGAGTAAACATAAGAAGATTATGCCTTATAATAGGTTTGACTGCTTCGGCCTATTATAAGAAAAACAAAGATAAATTCAACTTTTTTAACTTCACGGTAATTGATTGGGATGCCGAAGTGGCAAGAATGAAAAGCTTAGAATTTTAAGGAGGAGTCTATATGTCGGGATTATATACCGAAGCCGATTATGAAAATTCTGTAATCGAGCTATTTAGAAATGATTTGGGATACGAGTACGCATACGGTCCCGATATAGAAAGGGATTTTTACAGTCCATTATATGAGGAGGTTCTGCTTGACTCTCTGTATCGTTTGAACAGAGGGTTGCCTGATGACGCCATTCAGGACGCCTTGTTCAAGCTGAAAAACTTTGAAAACGGAGAGCCCCAGCAGAAAAACGCAGTCTTTATGGACTATCTGCAAAACGGTATCCCTGTAAGATTTTTTGTTGGCGGCGAGGAGCGTTCCTCTATCGTCTATCTTGTTGACTATAAAAATCCCGAAAATAACTCCTTTATCGTTGCGAATCAATGGACTTTCATTGAGAACAGCAATAAACGCCCGGATGTAATTCTCTTTTTGAACGGCTTGCCTGTTGTATTGGTTGAGCTTAAATCTCCTTCCCGTGAAGAAACGGACGCTTCCGAAGCGTACAGGCAGCTCCGTAACTATATGCAGGAAATCCCGTCTATGTTCATTTACAACGCTATCTGCGTTATGAGCGACCAGTTGACCTCCAAAGCGGGTACAATCACCTCCGGTGAAGACCGCTTTATGGAGTGGAAAACCAAAGACGGCGACTATGAAAACACACAGTATGCTCAGTTTGATACTTTCTTTGAGGGTATGTTCCAAAAGGAAAGACTTCTCGATATTATAAAGAACTTTATTTGCTTCTCTAATGAGGGTATCAACACATTCAAAATTCTTGCTGGCTACCATCAGTATTTTGCGGTAAGAAAGGCAATCGAATCTACAAAACACGCTACCGTTACAGACGGTAAAGGCGGTGTGTTCTGGCATACACAAGGAAGCGGAAAATCGCTTTCTATGGTGTTCTATGCCCATTTATTGCAGGAAGCCTTAGACAGTCCTACAATCGTTGTTCTGACCGACAGAAACGACCTTGACGACCAACTCTACGGACAGTTTGCAAAGTGCAAGGACTTTTTAAGACAAGAGCCTATGCATGCAGAAAGCAGAGAACATCTGAAAACTCTGCTTGCCGGCAGACAGGCAAACGGTATTATCTTTACCACAATGCAAAAGTTTGAAGAGTCTCACGAACCGCTGTCTGAACGCCACAACATCGTTGTTATGGCTGATGAAGCACACAGAGGGCAATACGGACTTGCCGAGAAAATGGACGAAAAGACAGGAAAGCTAAAAATCGGCACAGCCCGTATTATCCGCAACACCTTACCGAACGCTACATACATTGGCTTTACAGGTACTCCTATCTCCTCCAAAGACCGCAGTACCCGTGAGGTATTCGGAGATTACATTGACATCTACGATATGACGCAGGCTGTCGAGGACGGTGCTACACGCCCGGTTTACTATGAGAGCCGTGTAATTAAGCTCAACCTTGATGAAGCAACCTTGAAGTTGATTGACGCCGAGTATGACATTATGGCAGCCAATGCCGATGAGGAAGTCATTGAAAAGAGTAAGCGTGAGCTTGGACAGATGGAAGCCGTTCTCGGAAACGATAACACAATCAATTCTTTGGTTTGCGATATTCTCGACCATTACGAGAATAACCGTGAAAATCTGTTGACCGGTAAGGCGATGATTGTTGCATATTCCCGCCCTATCGCTATGAAGATTTACAAGCGTATCTTGGAGCTTCGCCCTGCTTGGACAGAAAAGGTGGCAGTCGTTATGACCTCCGGCAATAATGACCCGGAGGAATGGCGACAGATTATCGGAAATAAGCACCATAAGGACGAGCTTGCAAAGAAATTCAAAGACAATAACAGTCCTTTGAAAATTGCTATTGTTGTGGATATGTGGCTGACCGGATTTGATGTGCCGTCTCTTGCCACAATGTATGTTTTCAAGCCTATGTCCGGACACAATCTTATGCAGGCAATCGCCCGTGTAAACCGTGTATTCAGAGATAAAGAAGGCGGACTTGTCGTTGACTATGTGGGCATTGCCACAGCCTTGAAGCAGGCAATGAATGACTATACCTCCCGTGATAAGAAGAACTACGGCGATACCGATGTTGCAAAGGTTGCTTATCCGAAGTTTTTGGAAAAGCTGTCTGTTTGCCGCGACAAATTCCACGGATATGATTATTCCAAGTTCCAAAACGGCACAGACCTTGAAAGAGCAAAGACTATCAGCGGTGCAGTCAACTTCATCATGGGCAGAGAAAGAGTTGATGAGAAAGACTCTTTCGTAAAAGAAGCCCTTATGCTTCATCAGGCGTTGTCTCTTTGTTCATCTTTGGTTGATGAGGACAGCCGCTTTGAAGCAGCGTTCTTCGAGTCCGTGCGTGTATTGGTGCTCAGGCTGACAAATACAGGCGTCGGAAAGAAGATTTCCTTGCCGGAAATGAACGCAAGAATCAATGAACTTCTGAAGCAGAGTATCAAGAGTGACGGCGTTATCAACCTGTTCTCAGATATTAAAGAGGAGTTTTCTCTGTTTGACCCGAAGTTCCTTCAGGAAGTCGCAAATATGAAGGAAAAGAATCTTGCTGTTGAACTCCTGAAAAAACTGATTGCAGAGCAGGTGTCGGTCTATCGCAGGACAAATGTGGTTAAGTCCGAAAAATTCAGCGAGATTATGCAGCGTTCTCTCAATGCTTACCTCAACGGTATGCTGACCAATGAAGAAGTCATTGAAGAAATGCTGAAATTGGCAAAGCAAATCGCCGCAGCACAAAAAGAAGGCGACAAGCTCGGACTGACTGCTGATGAGCTTGCTTTCTATGACGCATTAACAAAGCCACAGGCAATTAAGGACTTCTACGAAAACGATGAACTGATTGCCATTACAAAGGAACTTGCAGATACGCTCCGCAAGAACAAAACGATAGACTGGCAAAAGCGTGAGTCTGCAAGAGCAAAAATGCGTATGCTTATCAAGAAACTTTTGAAAAAGCACAAGTATCCGCCGGAAGGTATGGAGGATGCTGTGCAGACAGTTATGACACAGTGTGAACTTTGGACGGATAATATGGAGATGTAAAAATGAATACACAGAAACTCAATTCGGCGATAACCGAATTTATAAAGAAAAAGAAATCTAACGCTGCCTATTACGAAGAAAACTGGGCTGAACGCAAAGAGCGCAAAGAGTATTACCAGGCGTTTACCAAGGATAAGCTTTTGGCTATGACTGAGGAGGAATTCTTAGAGTACATCAGCAAGCTGTGGTCTATGCTTATTTGGGGTAACAAGAAATATGTTGTTGACAAAATGATTGCCGACAACGGTTTTGTCACGCTCAAAAAGCAGTTGGCTGAATTGTTATATAGTACAAACCCTGAAAAGCGTTGGGATGTATTTTTGAAATCTATAAAGGGTATGGGGCCTGCAACTATCAGCGAGTTACTTACATACGCAAACCCGCAGGAATATGTAATCTTTAATAAGACAACTATCCTTTGTTATGGCTATCTTGATGTCCCCGATATGCCGAAATACAACTATCAGTACACCGGAAAGAAGTATGCGGAAGTATGTGCTATTGCAAAAAAGATCGCCGCAGAACTCAAAAAATCCGGTGCAGATGATTATGATCTTTTGGCTGTGGATTATTTTATGTGGGATGAAATTTTACCACTCGCTGAAAAGAAGTCTCCCGTATCTCCTGCTACCCCTGAAGTCAAGAAACTTGTTACCGTGAAGGATTCAAAATCTCTCCACGATGAGATTAAGGAAAAGTTGGTTGCCATAGGCGAATTGCTCGGTTTTGATAGCCGTTCCGAAGTCAAAATTACTACCGGTGCGGTTGTAGATGCAGTATGGGAAGCTAAAATCGGCAATATGGGCAAGGCAATCTATGTATTTGAGGTGCAGTCCAAAGGCTCAATAGATAGCCTTATCCTGAACCTCAAAAAAGCGCAAAGTAACGCCGCAGTTCAGGCGGTTGTAGCTGTGGCAGACGAAGAACAGCTTGCAAAGATTATCCGTGAGAGTGCCGGAGTTATTGATGAAAAATCTCTACGCACTTGGGATTCTGAAGATGTCTTGGCTGTCTATGATTCCCTTGTCAGAGCTCATGAGTCAATTAACAAATTGGCACTTGTTCCGGAAAGTTTTTAATAAAATGTGCAATTGGAGTAATTATGAGTAGTTTAGTATTGGATTTGCAACAAGAAGTATTGAATAAAGACTGTGATATTTTAAACGCTTTGAGAAAAGCACATTTAATTGCTTCGAAATTGCAGTTAAAAGAATTTGATATCTGGATTCAACATGAATTAAATGGTTATGAAAATTGTTCTCGTGATGAAATTCCCAATTATCGTACGGTAAAGGGCGCTTTAAAGGCATTTAATCCATATAATGGGTGGATACCAGCACAATGTACCAATGACGAAATGGAACAGCTAATCTGTGAGCAAAAAATGCATCAACCACTTGGCGAATTACAGGAATTATATAATCGAAGCACAAATGGTAGTTTTACATATCAATTTAACGCAGGACTGATGGAAATAATTTCTTCTATGTTTGATACACCTGTTCCAATGCAATTTGCCTTGCATATAAGCAGCCATTTACTGTTATCGATTGTAGAGAAGGTAAAAAATGCTTTGCTGGAATGGACTATTCGATTGGAATCAGAAGGAATAATAGGTGATAATATGAGTTTTAACCAAGAAGAAAAAGATAGCGCGAAAAGCATTCCTCAACAAGTAATTAATTACTACGGCACTGTTGTAAATGGAGATATTAATAAATCGCAAATTATATCTGGTAACAATAATAAGAATGAATTCAGTATAGCTACGGCTTCTGATGCAATTAGTGAAATTCAAAACTCTTTAAATACAGAGTCTCTTTCAAAAGAAGATATGGAAAGTGCCATAGAACTACTTGAAGAAATATCTACAAAGTTAGAACAAAACAAGAAACCGAAAGTTATTAAAGCGGCTTTTATTGGCTTAAAAGATTTTTTGGTTAACGTAGGTGCTAATATTACCGCAACATTAATTTCAGCCAAAATACAAGGTTTATTTTAAAAAAGGTGGTGTTTTAGTTTGGCAGAAGTCCTAACTGGAGTAAATGGCAATATTCTTAAGTGGGCAAGAGAATTCTATAATATGTCGCTCGAAGAAGCTGCTACTGCCATCGGAGTTGACTATGAAAAATATTGCAGTTGGGAAGATGGATCCGATTTTCCTACATATGCAAAGCTTAGAAAAGTAAGTGATGTATTCCATAAGCCGAGCGCAATATTCTTCTTCCCAGAACCGCCGATACTTCCTCCGATCAAGGGTGATTTGAGAACGTTGCCGGAAGAAGTCGTAGATGGGTTAAGTAAAAATGTAATAATTCAATTTGAAAAGGCAAAAGCATATCAACTTAGCTTACGTGAATTGTACGGAGATAAGCAAAGTGTTTTGAGTAATCGTTCTGATTTTCCTAAAGGAATAAATGAACTTTGTGATTATATAAGGAATGTTATGGCTTTTCCAATTAGATCACAAAAAGGTCGCAAAAGCGCAAAAGTTGTTTTTGAAATATTCAGAGAGAAGTTTTATGAATTAGGTATATATGTTTTCAAAGATTCGTTCAAAGATAATAATGTTTCAGGTCTCTGTTTGAATGATGACCAATATCCAATCATTATCATTAACAACTCAATGTCTTTTGCAAGACAGAATTTCACATTGTTCCACGAGTTGTATCACTTGATATCTAATACAAGTGGTGCAGAAATCATTAGAGATGATTTCTATGAGTACCTTAATGATCAACAAACTCAAAGTGAAAAGCAGTGCGATGTTTTTGCTAATGCCTTTCTTGTGCCAATAGATGATTTTAAGGTCGAGTTAGAAAAATCCCCTATAGATGAAGATAGAATTACTGATCTGGCAATTCTGTATTCAGTTAGTAAAGAAGCAATTATGTATAAACTTCTTACTATGAAAAAAATAACACATAAAGACTACGATCGGTTAAAAGAGACTTTCTACGGGGATGCATTGCGCAATATTCCGAAGAAAGGAAAAGATGGTAGTGGCGGAAATTACTATTTGACAAAGTTATCATATTTGGGGCAGCGATATGCTGGAGATGTATTTAGGGAATACTTTTCTGGTCGTATTGATAATGTCCGTGCAAGTGAAATGTTGAACAGTAAAATTGATCATCTCCCTAAACTTGAAAGTGCTTATTTTAGGGGGTTGAAATAATGGTATACGTTTTAGACACCAAAACCCCCACAAAACTGCTTGATCATTTCCCCAAAAAAGGAAAAGCATTTGAATCCGTCTGGGAAGCATTGGACGAAGCAATAGTGAATAAAACTGTTGTTTCAGTAGATGAATGCTTTAATGAAATTGCTAATCATTACTCACCTGATAGTGACAATTTCAAATGGATAAAAAGCAGAAAAGAAATGTTCTTAAATCCTACCAACGCTGAATCCTTAATACTTAAAGAGCTATTCCAAAAATCAAAAATGCAGGAGAGCGTCCACACTAAAAATATACTTAACAACCGTCCTTCTGCAGATGCCTATCTTGTGGCAAAAGCTAAAACATTAAATGCCACTTTAGTTACAAGCGAGACATATAAACCGCACTCTGCTCAACTACCGAATATTTGCGAAGAGCTAAATGTTAAATATATTTCTTACGATGATTTTATGGAAACACTTTCATCTTAAGTAAGTATAACAACAGGCACGAGAGGTTGACTCCCGTGCCTATTGCTATTTTGAGAATTTTATTATGACTTCATCGACACCATCGGTATATCTGCCTTGAGATATGAGTTTGTTGCGGTAATCAAGCAAGCATTGAATGATAAAGTGGTGCTCGGAGCCGGTTAGGTGCAGATAATATTTTCGTTTTTTCATACAAACACCACTTCTGAATTAACAACCTCAGTTGCTCGCTCACGGATATTGTTCATCCTACACACCCACGCCATTTGGTCGGCGGATTTGAGTTGTTCTGTCACGCCTTCCTTTTCGGCGTATTCTTTTACCAGCCGAGAAAAGAGAGCTTGTGCCTGTTCCTCAGTATCGGCGAGGTGGGAATGAAGTTTGCCGGAAGTGAGCAAATTGTAATACAGAACTTTGTGGTGTTGCTTCAAATATCGAAGTCGGCGCTGTCCCCATACGCCGATTGGGCGTTCTTCTTCGGCGGGGAAAGTAAGATTAGGCAAGCGGTAATCGCCTTGCAGTGTGTATGTACCGCCTATTTGTTCAAATATTGATTTCATATAGTAAAACCTCCTATTGCGCTTAAATTAATTGCAAAAAAATGCTCAATTACAAAAAATACAGCGAACATTCTGCTGTTCATGCCACTTTTTACGACGAACATTAAAAATTAGGCGTTTTTTCGAAATAGAATTACTCTTTCAGCAAATCTTGAAATGGTGTTTCGGTTGAGACAAAAGCTTCATAGGCGAAGTTCGCTCCGAGGCGGAAACCCATAATGAAACTGTCGAGATTGGATTCGCCGTTGACAACTCCCCAAGCGTTCACATAGTCGAGGAACCATTTCTTCGGCTTGTCGGTCAGGGCGTTGGTTAGTAAATCTTCGTTCTTCATCAGGATTTCCATTTGTTTCTGCACCGCTTTATTTTCTTTGGTGCTGCGTGCCTGCGGATCAATATTTCCGTAGTAAAATTCTTCTATAAACCGTGACATAAATAATGCACCTGCCTTTCGATTACAGTTTAGCAAAATTGAAAGACAGGTGCGAGTGTGCGAATTTTTAAATCGCACATATTGTTCTTATGGTTGTTCTGCTGTTTCTAGCATCTTTTACCTGACAACCGATCGATTGAAAAATGTGTGATTTTGTGATATAATACATACGGTATACATTTTCCATTGTGAGAGGGTTCTTATGAAGATAACAAGAATTGAAATTAAAAAATACAAATCCATAAAAGACCAATTGAAATTAACTTTTATGACAATCTTCCAACCGTGTTAATCGGCAAAAACGGAAGCGGAAAAACCAATATTTTAGAGGCATTGGACACAATAGCAGAAGTAAACAGCAATTATTTCGGGGCGAGCAGTAAACTGCCGCTTAGCTACAAAGTGCACATCACTCTCTCAAAGAATGACATTGCTCGGCTATTTCCCGGCAAAAAAATTGATGAGAATAAATGCCGCTTTGTCGCCTGTTCCGGTGAAAATTGCAAAATCAACAGAATTGAATCGGAATATTTAGTCCCGATTTTGAATTCTGAAATTTGCGAAATTCTTGACCTTACAGATGAGTTAAAGAAAGCTCTCAATACATATACAAAACAGCTTAACAAGATAGCATATAACGAAAGAACCGATGTGCCTGTCCGCAGTTTTCAGATTGCCGATTTCCGCAATTCAACGACCGATTTTGACAAATTGAAATTTCAAGTTGAATTTATTATTGAACAGGCTGAATGGCTTGCAAATTCACTGTCGCAAAGCTTTAATACCGAGGATAATTCTTTATCCTTCGGATATGTCTATAATTCTATCAACTTAAATGACACGGAAAGATTATCTTTTCAACTCCGCTATACCGAACCGGATTTGGCTCCGTTTGAAGCAAAGTTTATCACCGTAAACGAAACGGCGATAAAACGGGAAATAACAAAAATCAACAAGGCAACAAAAGAGTCCTGCGACAGAATCACATCCTTGCTCAATGAAATTGACGAACGTGCAAATCGTCTGAAAGAAGCATTAACCGGCGAACAATTAACACCCGAAAATAACGGCACATTTTATAAATTCGTTCGTGAAGTGCAAAGGTGTGTCGGCAGTAAATGCTCATTTTTGCGAAACGAAAGCAGCGATATCATATTCAAAAGCGACGAAAGGGGTCAGGAATTCTACCGCAACGATAAATCGTATATTATTCTTGAGACCTATCTTAACAAGGTTTACGACAAAGCAGATAAGGAAGATCTGCTGAAACAAATCAAAACAGAGAAGGATTTTTCGCTGACCGATGAAGCTCTGTGCGAATTCGAAGAATATCTCAATTCCAACCTACCTAAATTTGAGGAAGATATGTATGACAGTATTTCAGTTGAGCATTCAAAAGGAAAAATCCCGTCAATAGTTTTACATGAAAAATTCGGTGAAACGGTTGCGCTGAATTCTACAAGTGCCGGCAGACGGTGGTATTTTACCTACTACTTTATGAAGAATACGCTTCGTCCGGGCGATCTGTTTATTGTTGACGAGCCTGCCGCCATGCTTCACCCCATTGCTCAAAAAGAAGTGATGCGGGAGCTGCTTGAACTCCAAACGAACGGAATTAAAGTCATTTATTCCACGCATAGCCCCTATCTTGTTCCGAATGATTGGAACAGCGTACATTTTGTCAAAATGGAACAGCACGGAACAGCGGTAACACAAGAAAACTGTAATGACCTTTTAAAGCAGGTTATCGGTGGAGATATTTTTAATCTGCAGGAGATTTTGGAAAAATATCAGAAAGGCGATAAAGAAGCGACCGCCAACCGTTGTTATCGATCAGTTATTGATTGTTATAAATCAATCGAAACAGCCGCTGATGAGTTAAATCTGAGCGTTGAGATTATTGAATCGTGGAGGAAAAATATAAGCAGCAAGAAATTTAGGTGTCCGAAGCTCGAAACCATCATCACAATAGCAAGCAAAACAAATTCGGATATTTCCGAATTGCTTTGATTCACAGGGGGGGTACAGCTGTACCCTCTTATTTTTTCTTATTTGGATTATAATATGGGTACATCTTAAAAAAGGAGGTACTCAAAATGTCAAAGTATAAAACCGTTGATGTGTGGAACCGTGTTTTCGGTGCAAGACAGGAAGCGTATGACTACGCCGGACGGCTGATGAAAAAATCAGCCTGCGGAAATCCGAACAGTGCATATCACCCGACGCTTGATCACATCAGACCGCTTTCAGGCGGAGGTTGCGATGTTCCGGAAAATATCATAATTTGCCATCGTGATACCAACGCTGAAAAAGCAAATCACTTTCCGCACTGGAAAGCAAACGGCACGACTTTCCACGCACGGAGGGTAAAAGGTTCTCGTGTGGAATATGAAATCATTGAAGACTGAGGAGAAAACTTATGAGTAAACACTTCTTTGATTACAACGACGGAGACTATGTACATTCCGTGTCCGACAATATGGCAATGGATTCGGACGGAAACATGATGATGCGAATGGGCGATAATATGGCTATGGACATGGATTCCGGCGATATTCACTTCATTTCTTCCTGGTCTGCCGACGAAGAAGATGACGGTTAAAAGGAGCGACGGTATATGCCTTTAATACACTGCCCAAATTGCGGACAGCCTATCAGCGACAAGGCAACGCTATGCCCGCACTGTAACAACCAAAACTGGAACCCGACCGCACCCGACACTCTGACCTGTGCCGAATGCGGAGCTCTGTATGGCAAAGAGGAAAGCTCCTGTCCTGCTTGCGGTTGTCCCAATAACACAAACGCCCCCAAAAAGAAACATAAAGGTGTTGTCGTTGCCGCAATTATTCTATCTGTCATTTTGGCAATCGGAGTATTCACGGCTTTTGCAATCAGTAAAGGCAACGCAATGACTTATTATGATAATTTAGAAACCGTCACCTATAAAATGCTTGACGGTGCAGCAAAAGCAGAAACCGCAGGCAATCTTATCAAGAGTGTATGGTACAATGCAATTTATGAGGTAAGAGATGCCGAGACAGACAAATACACAATGAAGAACGGTAAATTTGTAGATGATTTTAATGATGCTCTATCCAATTTATTTGCCGATGAAAATTTCATGAACAGTATTTCTGAAATTGAATTGAACCAATCAAATGTTACTGATTTAATGAAAAAACTGAGAAATCCTCCAACACAATATGAGGAAGCTTACTCTGTGTTAAAGAATTATTATGATAATTACTTGCAAATGACAAAATTGGTTATCAACCCAACCGGAAGCCTTCAAACATTTTCAGAAGATTTTAATACATATGATACAGACACAGTTAATGCATACGAAAAAATGAAATTGTATTTAGATTAAGTAGGGGGAAAATTTATGGGAAAACACTTTTTTGACTACGATGACGGAGATTTTGCTCATACAATCTCAGACAATATGGCAATTGACTCTGACGGCGATTTGCTGATGCGTATGGGAGATAATATGGCAATGGATATGGATTCGGGTGAATTACATATCATATCCGGTTGGTCGGATGACGAAGATGATGACTAATTGATAAGCAGCCGCCTCTGCGAAAATGCAGAGGCGGTTACTTTTATTTCTTCTGTTTCATCTTCCTTTGAAAATCGTTCAGCGTTTGGATATGCCACAGGCTTTTGCGGGTAATGGAGCGGAAGGTCAGCGAGCAGAAAAAGTCGATGAGGAAGATTTTCGGTATGTAAAAAAGCTGTCCTTTGCGGAACGATTTCAGTTCCCCACGGTTGCACCAATTATTGATTGTAGTTTTTGCGTAGCCGGTCAGAGCGACAACATCCTGCACGGTCACGACATCCTTATATTTGCTCAGTAGTTTGGCATAGTAGTCGTGCATTTGGTTAAGTACATCCTCGGGCAGTTCTTTGGAGAGCTTCGCCACATAATGACCGCCGTACCATCCCCTCGGTGCGGAATATAGCTCAGGGTAAACAGCTCGCTCCTCAAGGTACGCTCGGACATCCTCCTTCTTGATTTTATAGCACCGTGTTTTCTTGCCCGTCCACTCGCAGGGTACCTTGCCGCTTTTAAGCAAGTGTAGCGCAGTTGATTTGCTAATATGGCAAAGCCGATAAAACTGATCCTTATTCATCACATCGGGAACACTGTTCCAATCAATCGGTAAATTCTTCATCTGATACACCTCAAAAATAGATTTCGTCGGTTTGAAATTCTTTCTGCGATGTATTGAATTTTGTATTGCCTTCTCTCGTAATTTCTCTCCTGTCTCCCCTGATTTCTCTCCAAAATCGGCAAAAATTCCGATTTGAACCCACTTTGAAAAAATGCAGTCGTAACAAGGCTTTAGGGGCGAAAAAGCCTTATTTTATGCGGCTTTTGGCTCAGACAAAACGACCTGAAACTGACACGAAACGACCGGAAGTTGACACGCTGACTAAAAGACTCGAAATCAGGTAATCCCTAACGGGACCGAGGGTTCGAATCCCTCACTCTCCGCCATAAAAAACAGGG
>ENA-ORSF01000203-ORSF01000203.1-human-gut-metagenome-genome-assembly--contig:-NODE-203-length-21695-cov-10.5197_pt1 | contig 21695 bp, 20 predicted proteins | sample MGYA00242188_ERZ509155 | MGnify/ENA primary metagenome ERZ509155 (study PRJEB26280, sample SAMEA2338656) | human gut metagenome | biome: human gut; feature: human-associated habitat; material: faeces...
TTCGAGGTGGAGCAAAAGGTGGAGATAAAAGGTGGAGCAAAAATCTCCACCGAATTAGAGCCTTTCTCGCTGATTTGCAATGTTTATACGTTCTATCAAGCCTCTAATCATGAAAAGAACAATCTTATACCTTTATTGCCTTTCCATCACAAAGCTTTACTTCTTTATTTTAAAGACAGGAGCTATATCATTAATTTTCGATCCTATAGGCAATGCAATAGAAAGTCCTTCTTCTGTCCGATTAAACTTCACTACTCCATAACCCAAGAGTTCAATACGTCGAATACGCTGAGGGAATAACTTGCTCCCAGAAGCCAGTGACTTTATCACTATACGTCCGTCCTCCGGCCAAGCAAGAAGAGTTGCGTATAAATTCTTTTCGGTTTGTGTAAAACGTATTTCCCTAGCTGTAGCCTGACTGTATGCACCTTCATTAAATCCCTGTGCATTAATCCGGATATTAGATTCGGCTATTGGTCCTTCTCCGAATACAGTCCAAGGACGGGTATTATAAATAGCCTCTTTATTTATATCCATCCATTTGCCGAATTCGGTTAGAATCTTTTCTTCTTTTTCATCAAACATCCCATCAGCACGCAAAGGGACACTGAGAAGCAGATTACCATTTTTACTCACAATATCGATCAGCAGTTTTACAACATCCGAAGCAGACTTATATCCGTTATTCACATAAATAGAAGTATTATAATGCCACCCGCCAATACAAGAACAAGACTGCCAGGGCCGTTTCATGATTTCATTAGGCGCTCCACGTTCCACATCCCAAACCATGGCTTTACGCTGATTTTCATCCAGAATCTTACCAAACATCACCGCCTCCAGTTTTCCCTCATGCGTCGCCATATTATGATTATAAAAATGAGCTGCAATTTTTAATCCGGCATCACTCACTGGATAAAAAGGAACCACCGTTACATCAAAATAAATCAGATCCGGATTATAACGGTTAATGGCATCCAATGTACGATTGTAGAAATTCGTACAATATTCTACTGTTGGCAGACAAGCTCCGTTTCCCCAGGCCCACTGACGATGAATCATACCATCAGCCCAACTTCCCTTACTCATCGGATGATTCTGGGCATATAAGTCCTGCGGATCATATCCTTCCCACCACTTTCCTTTCCCATCGGCCAATGTCAGTGTTCCATCATAAGGAATACCGGCCATGGGCCCGTTTCTATCGTATCGTTGTGAAGGTTCATACCATATCCACGCATGATCCGCATGAAAACTAATTCCAAACGGAAGTTCATATTTACGGGCAGCTCTTTCCCATTCAGCCAGAATATCCCGTTTAGGACCCATATTCATCGAATTCCAGGGCTGATATTTACTATCCCAAAGATCAAAATTGTCATGATGATTGCCTAATGCAAAAAAATATTGCGCACCAATCTTCTTATAAAATGCTACCAGTTTGTCCGGATCCCATTTTTCAGCTTTAAATAAAGGAATAATATCTTTAAAACCGACCTCTGAAGGATGTCCGTAGTGCTCTACATGAAACTGATATTCGGGTGTGCCTTCCAGATACATAGAACGTGCCATCCAGTCTCCCGACCCTTCCACACACTGAGGTCCCCAATGTGCCCATATTCCGAATTTTGCATTTCTGAACCATTCTGGAACCTGATAATTCTCCAAAGACTCCCAAGTCGGTTCAAATGTACCTTTCATCATAGGTTCATCCTTTTCCGAAACAGGAATCTGATAATTCTGAGCAGACAGCATGCCGACCGAGAAGGCTAATGACGCGAATAAAATTTTAGCTTTCATACGTATTAAATTTATTTCTAATAACAAAGATAAGAAGAACTTGCGTAATAATGGCAGAATGAGGGTGAAATTTGATAAGTGGTTGGTACATATACCATTTTTGTGTTACCTCACCATATTGTTAATTTCGGCAGAAGGAGCCGTATATGGTGGGTATTAGAGAAAGAAATGCTACCTATCCGTTGCCTTTTTATGGAAGGGAAAGTTGGTAGAAACAGCATCTTTAATCTCTTGCACATACCCTACAACAGCCACAAAGAACGCTTGTTTTTCCTATCATAGCACTGACAAAGGTAATCATTTTTTCTCGTTGGAAGAAAAATACGGGAATGAGATTAATTGTCAAGTACTTGTTGCCTTGTTCCGCTATGTTCTACATGCCGTTCATTAACTCTGTAAAAATTATTTTTGCAACCAAAGAAATGAGTTATGAATCAGGCAGATGTAAAGGTGTCGTTCTACCTCAAAAAGAGCGAAGCAGATGCCAAAGGGAACTGCCCTGTAATGGCAAGGTTGAATGTCGGCAAGTACTCCGAGGCGGCATTCAGTGTGAAAATGTCGGTACCACATACGATGTGGCACTCGGGTCGTGCTACAGGTAAGAGTGTCGCAGCACGCGAAATCAATCGTCAGTTAGACGAAATCAGAGCCTCGGCTCTACATATCTATCAGGAACAATCTGCAATACGAGAAGGAGTAACTGCCGAAGATGTCAAGTGCCTGCTTTTGGGTATGGCTTCAGGGCAGCAGACCTTGATGAGCTATTTCCGCACCTTCATCAAGAACTTCGAGAAGCGTGTAGGTGTCAATCGTGTCGCAGGTTCTCTGCGTGCTTACAAATACGCCTATATGCATGTGGAGAAATTCCTCAATGAGAAATACAAACTGACCGATATTTCCTTTACGGCATTGGATCGTTCGTTTATCGAGAAATATGATCTTCACTTACGAACCGACTGCCATTTGGCTCTTGGTACGATAGTCCATCTTACAACCTCTTTTAGAACCATTATCAATGAAGCCATAGCAGACGGTATTCTTACCTTCAATCCATTTTGGGGATATGAACCTGAACGTCCACAGCGTGAACAGAAGTATCTCACGGCAGAGGAACTGGAACTGATGATGACAACACCATTGCATAATGCAAGACTTTACATCGTCAGAGATTTATTCTTGTTCTCATGCTACACCGGAATATCTTATGGAGATATGTGTATGTTGACCAAAGAGGATTTGGTTACGGACGAGGAAGGTACACTATGGATAAGAACATCTCGTAAGAAGACCAAAGTCGAGTATGAAGTTCCGCTCCTTGATGTACCTATTCATATACTTAAAAAGTATCGTGATATAGAGCCTAACGGAAAACTGTTGCCCATGTATTGTAATTCTGATGTAAATCTTTCCCTGAAAAAGATTGCTGCAATATGCGGTATTGAGCGAAGAATAGTCTTTCATGCCGCCAGACATACATATGCTACGGAGATCACCCTATCTCACGGTGTGCCATTGGAAACGGTCAGCAAAATGTTGGGACATACACGGGTTGATACCACTCAGATTTATGCGAAAGTTACCGATGACAAGATAAATGCTGATACCAAGAGATTAGACAACAAGATTAGTGAACGCTTTACAATCGCCATTTGACAACCATTAAAACGACTATATATGAAAACAGACAAGAATACAGATAACCAGAACACAAAGCGTCGCAGTACCTTCGCCATATTGTTCTACATCAACCGCACGAAAGTACGCAAGGATGGTATGTGCCAACTATTGTGCAAAGTCAGTATTGATGCCGAATGGGAACAAATCGGCACGAAAGTATCCGTTAATCCTGCCATCTGGAATCCTGAGAAAGGACGTGCTGATGGTCGCAGCGAGAATGCCGTAACGGTAAACAGAGCCATTGACGAACTTATCAAAGAGATTACGGGCCACTACAACCATATCAGGAAGAGCTTAGGCTTTGTTACCGCAGAACTTGTCAAGAACGCAGTCAAAGGTATCGGTCAGAAGCCTGTAACACTGCTTGCCCTCTTCCGAGAACATAACGAGGAGTTCAAGAAGCGTATTGGTGTGGATAGAATCAAGGAGACCTACGACTGTTACCAACGCTCATACAAGCATCTGGCAGCGTTTGTTCAGGAGAAACGGGGTGTGGAAGATGTCACTTTACGAAGTCTAGACAAGGTGTTCTATGACGACTTTGAGATATTCCTGCAAAGCGATTGCCGCCTAAGTCCCAAGACGGTACACGAACATTTGTACCGACTCAAAAAGATGACAATGCGGGCTGTCAGTCAAGGAACATTGCGTAGAGATCCATATTGCCGTCTGCATCCGGAACTTCCCAAACGCAAGAGTCGGCACATGAAGTTGGAAGATCTCAAGACATTGATGTCTACACCAGTGGATAAGCCCCAATTGCAACGGGTACGCGATTGGTTTATCTTCTCCACCTTTACAGGATTGGCATACGCTGATTTAAGACGGTTATCCGTGAACGATATAACACAGGCAGAAGATGGCAGCTGGTGGATACACATCAAGCGTAAGAAGACTGACACACTATCATCTATTCGTCTGTTAGATATACCACTTCGGATTATCGAAAAGTACAAGCATGAGCGACAGGGAGATAAAGTCTTCAACCTATATTGCCGTGAATATCTCATTAAATTGACAGGAGAATTAGGTGAAGAGTACGGATTCCATCTGACCTTCCACAAAGCTCGTCATAATTTCGGAACTCATATGACTTTATCGCTGGGCGTACCTATTGAGACGGTAAGTAAGATGATGGGACATACCTCCATCACCACCACACAGATTTATGCCCATGTTACGGATAAGAAGGTTGATGAGGATATGAAACGCTTGCGTGAGGTTACAGCAGACAATAAGATAGAACTCGCAGATGAGGGTCTGAAGTTTGAGAGATGTATCAAATGGAAGCGGACAAAAGTATAAAAACAATAGCAACGGCCTCAATCGGGGTCGTTGCTATTGTTTAGGGTCATACCCATCGCTGTTCCTCTACGCAGCGTTTATGGGAATCATTGAGAATCTTTTCAATCTCTGACTCCTTGTAAAGAGCCTTGCCCTGAACAAGGTAGTAAGGTATTGCACCTGCCGAGCGATACTCCTGCAATGTGCGGCGACTCACTCTGAGTATCTTGGAGAGTTCCTCATCAGTCAGGAACCTCTCATTGTTCAATGTAGGTTGTACCAGAGTCTCCGTCTTGTGGAGAATCTTGTTTACTCGTCTTAGACGCTCAAGTATCTCCGCGATATGCGGGTCGGTCTTGTCTATAAAAAAGCTGCTCATATTCTCTTCTTTTTAATGGGGTGATAAGTGCTGTCAATGAATCTCTGAATATCCTCGGGCTTGTAGAATATCTTGTGTTTGATGCGTGCAAACGGTATCAATCCCTTTTCTCGGTACACTTGCAATGTGCGTTTCGATATACGGAGTATCTGGCATACATCCTGGTTATCCATCCAGTTCTTGAGACCAAGATCCTGATTAGGCTGGCATAGTCTGTTCACTCTATCCTCAAACTCGCTGAAGTGGTTGCATATCTCATCAAATGCTTTCTTGTCTATACATACGATTTCCATATTACATAGTTGTTTTGAGGTTAGAAATTGGTGTTATTTCTCATGCTTGCCGGAAGCGGCAAGCCCTTCTGCTCGAAGAAGTCCTTGACCTCGGAAGCCTTGTAGTATGTGCGTCCGTCAATCATATAGTAGCGGATAAGTTTCTTTTGGCGGTAGCGTGCAAGGGTACGGTGAGTCACGCCAAGCAGTTTGCTTAGGTCGTAGTTATCCAGCAGCGCGTCGCCATCGAGACACTCCTTCATCTTGTTCTGTCGCTCCAGCATCTTCTCAATCTTATCGAAGCGTTCCATCAGTTGGATGAACATCTTGTGGGCGGTTTCACTATTTATTTGTAACATTGTATAATCTGTTTAAGTGTAAATAATCGGGTTACTACACCGTGTTGCGCAACAGGTTATACTTATTAAATGGCATCCTGCATGCCAATGACATGAAAAGACACAAAAAGACACCGATACATCATTGTGTATCAGTGAAATAAAAATTTTCAGCGTAAAATTTGGGGATTTTTATAGTATTGCAAAATGCAACACTTTTTCGCAACCTGCTATTGCAAAATGCAAGAGTTGCGATAGATGATGCGTGTTATCCCGTTGGAGAATGAGGTGGTTTTATGAACGCTCCAACGACTTGGGGTAAGGTCATCGAATACGGAAGTTCCCTTACATGCAATGATGGGCAGGATATATACAACCATCTCGTCAATGAGGTTGTAGCGTGAGAGTCCACGCAGAAGCTCTATGCTATCCTTGTCGGATATTTCAGCTATGTATGTATCGGATTGGTTGTTGTCGGAGTGTTTCTCGGCAAGCAGGTCGAGCAACGGATAGTGAGGCATAAGGCGGTATATGCTATGCTCGTGCCAATATGGAAAGCCTTTGGCATCATTCATTACCCACTGCATTAAGTTCTCGTCAGCTTTCGGAAGAAAGCCGTCCATTGTCATCGCTGCTATGATCTGAATCTTTGCCATATCGTTACCTCCGTCCAAAAAAGAAGCGTGGTCATCACGCATCCGAACAGAGGCTCTGGCATGGGCCTAAGGAGAGTACGTAACACCACGCTATGCCATGGGCATAGCATAAGCATACGCAATACTCTCCTTAACTTCAACTGCCAGATTTCTGTTCGGGATTCTTGCGAACTTATGTCTATATAAACGGACAGGAACAACGAATGTTCCGCCGCGATATTTCAATTTTACGGCTCAAAGATACAACTTTTTGCCGATATGCGGTTCATATTGCCCCCACAATCATCATTTTATACCATACTTTTTCATCTTGCGGTATAGTGTAGATGAGTCTACATTGAGCATTTGAGCCGCTTTTGTCTTAACACTACCACACGACTGCAAGGCTCTGATGATGCTCTGCTTTTCCATCTCATCATCCTTCAAAGGTAGCAGCGGAGCCTCCGGAATATCTATTAGCTTTGCCTGTGCAATGTTCAAATCCGCAAAGTCAATGAGCGTATCTTTGGCCATCAATACCGCACGCCTAATCTTGTTCTGCAACTCCCTTATATTGCCTGACCAGGAGTGTGAGAGCAATAACCGTTCCGCTTCAGCGGTAAAGCCTATTCTCTCACGATGCAGTTCTGCAGAGAACTTCTCGCGGAAGAAGTTGGCAAGCGGGAGTATATCTTCAGGACACTCAGCAAGCGATGGTTGCTGTATCTCGAACTCTCCCAGACGATGATACAAGTCCTCACGGAAACGCCCCTCGGCAATAGCTTTCTCCATATCCTCATTAGTTGCTGCCACGATACGGACATCCGCCACACGCTCCACACTTGAGCCGACTGGCATAAATGTTCCCTCTTGTAACACTCGCAGCAATGAGGACTGCATATCGTATGGCAATGTTCCAATCTCATCAAGGAAGAGTGTACCGCCATTGGCGGCTTCAAAACAACCACCTTTGTCGGCATCAGCACCCGTGAAAGCACCTTTTGCGTGCCCGAAGAATGTAGAAGCTGCCAGTTCATGAGGTATGGCACCGCAGTTCACCGCTACAAAAGGCTTATCCTTGCGGTTGCTATGGAAGTGAATGGTTCGGGCTACGGACTCTTTGCCTGTTCCGTTTGCTCCGAGAATCAATACTGAAATATCCGATGGAGCAACCAACTCCGCCATATTCATAGCTTCCTTAGCCTTGGGGCTTATTCTCTTGAACAACTCCTTCTCCTTACTGCGTACCGTTGATACAGGTTTCAATAGTTCCTTGACCATTTCCACCAACTGCTCGTGGAATACCGGCTTGGCAAGATAGTCCTTTGCACCCATCTTGATTGCCTTGACTGCTTCCGTTACCGATGCATACTCGGTCATTATCACAAATGGGATATCCATCTTCTCCTTATTGATCCATTCAAGAAGTGATATACCGTCACCTTGTGGCAGACGCACATCTGAGAGTATCAGATCGAACGATTCCTTACGTAATAACTTACGGGCAAAAGGTTCGTCTATTGCAGTCGCTACAGCGTATCCTTCACGCTCCAGCCAGTCTTTCACTATCTGCGAAAGGGTTATATTATCCTCTACTATCAATATTCTTTTCTTCATCGGCTATTCTTTCTATCTCATTTCCGGCATCCTCAATCAGGTGCTCTATGTGGGTTATTATATGATTCGTGTGGTTCAACACGGTTTGAGTATCACAGTCCGTATCCTTCAGGACATTGCGGTAAGCAAGCAGAATTTCATCCATCGAGACCATCTCCCACATCGGGAACATACGATGTGCTATGCTTCGCATCGACTCCCTGTTCTCGGCTGTCATTGCAATCTTCAAATCGACAATATCCTTCTCGCAGGACTCTATCATAGTTCTCAGAATTTTCTTCTTGTCCGATACATTGGCTAGCATCACGGAGAAATCGGTTTCGCTGCCAGGTTCGCGTCCCTTGACTACTGAGGCAATGACCTTCAACAGTTCATTCATGGAGAACGGCTTGAAGATGCAGCCGTCAAATCCAGCCTCAAGAAGTGCTTCACGCTCACTTTCGCTTCTTGCTGTCATTGCCACTATCGGAATATCCTTAGAGTTACCGATGCGTGACCTGCGTAGCAGTTCAAGCAGTTTGAAGCCATCGGTGTTCGGCATCTGAATATCGCTCAAAAGCAGATCGTAGTTCTTCTTACGCATCTCCTCCGTCAGTTTATCCACCTTGCTGCATATTGTACACGATACTACGTTACGCTCCAACATCTCCTTTACCAGTTCAAGTTGCAGCATATCATCATCGATGGCAATGACATTTTTTGGCAGATGCAATGAGGCGTCAAACGAAACGCTTTCCTCTTCTATAGGCTCATCGGTAACAGGAAGAGGCAAAGTGACGGTGAATGTTGTACCTTGATTCAATGTACTCTCCACATCTATTGTTCCACCAAGCATTGTTACTATTCCGTGGGCGATTGGCAAACCAAGACCATACCCATCGGAGTTCTCTGCACTTGCGGCACGCTCGAATGGCATATAGATACGCTTCATCATATCTTCGGTCATACCCACACCCGTATCGCTGACTTTCATTGTGAATGTGCCGTCCATATAGGATACATCAAATCTGACATGTCCTGCGGAAGTGAACTTGACGGCATTGGCAATAAGGTTGTTGATGATTTGCTCTATTCTATCGACATCGCCTTTGACTACTGTATCGACACCTATGAATTCATGCTCAAAGAGCAGTCCTTTGTCATTGATAGGCTGTGTGGCACCGTCCACCACACGGCTTAACAAATCAGATATACGGAATGGCACAGGATGCATCGTCTCTTTTGCTTGATTAAGCCTATATACATCCAAGAGGTTGTTTACAAGGTGCAGTATATGCTTGCTACGGCCAAGAACCTTTTTCAACTGGAGGTTGCGTTTCTTCTTCTCACGTGTATCCATGGCCAGATCTGTATAACCGATAATGTTGTTGAGCGGACCTCGTATATCATGTGAGATGGTAAGGATAATCTTATTACGCATTTCAAGTAACTCAGCGTTCTTGCGGTTACTCTCCTCTAACTTGCGTCGGCCACGTTCTTTCTTGCCATAGTCACGCATAATGACAAAATACGAGGCTATGAGAGCTATGAAAATAAAAGCTGTAATGCCTCCTAAATAAACCTTTGTTCTCTCGCGAGTCTTAATAATCTGTTGTTCCCTTGCTTGAAGATCCTCCGTTACACGCCCGTCCATTGCAGCAATAAGATCCTTCAATTGCTGGTTGATTACATAATTGCGATGAGCAAGGCTGTCTGCCGTTTCAGAGAGTTGACGGCTCTGCTCGGACTGCTTCTTGATAACATCCCGATTAAGGGTATAAAGTTTTGTGGTTGTCGTGGATTGCGGTTTCTCCTTCTTCTTGAAGAGGCCCAGGAAACCGCTCTTCTTCTCAGATTCCTGCGTACTCTCATATGCTATGACGGGAACACGCTCGGCAAGTTCTTCGCCGAGTTCTACCTGCTTTTCAAACAGCTTGGAGATATTGAAGAGTTGGATTTCTTTCTCTGCAATCAACACCCGTAGGCTATCTATCCGTTCACCGGAATAGTAATCCTTGAACTCACAAAGGATGCTATCCACTTTGAGGCGTTTGGCACGATAGAGAGTTGTGTCGGCTCTTTCCCATTCGAGAATGGTTTCACCGAACATCGTAAGGTCGAGCATATGTACATATGCCTCATGCACACTTTGCCGGAGACGGTGAATCTCTTTCACTTCACGCTCCAATCTGTTCATTTGTCGCCATTCGTGCAGGTATGTATATACGATACCACCAATTAGGGCGACAATAATAGTATAGCCAATGGCTATCTTCCTTTCTATTTTCATTGCGTCCTATATTTAAGTCGGGTTAGTCCGAACTGTTTATCATATATGCCTAATGTGCAAAATTACTAATAAAGCAAAAAATTAATGTTGCTTTATCATTTTTTAATAGCATTTCAAGGCATTTTTAATATAAAACGCTATAAATGATGAAGATATTGTAATAAATATGGAGCGATAGCATAAAAAAAGCCATCATACTCGTTAAGAATATGACAGCTGTCTATTACGGTTATACCATTATGGGATTGACCTTCATTGTCGTAAGGTTGAGATAGAGTCCGTGATGCTCTATCATACCGTGTCGGAACATCTTCCAGAGGATATTGCAGCCAAGTTGTGCCAATGTGGAGTTGATGAACAGGTCTTGCTTCTCCAATGCCTCGGCAAGTGAACAGCTCGGACCGGAGTCCTCTTCCTTGATTCGGGCATACTTCACAAGTTTGGTAATGACCTTTAATGACGGTACGGTCTGGTAAATTTGAGAAGTAGGTTGCTTTATCTTCTTTGGGATACTGCCCAATACAACCTGTCCCGATGTTTGCGTATTGCCGAAATCAAGCCAATACAGAGGTGTCTGATAGTTCGTATAATTGTACTGTGGCAATGCTTTGAGTACATTCCAGAGGTCTATTCTCGACTTTATATTGTCTGTACAGGTGATAGTGATATTGGCAAGATGTTCCTGTCGTACATCTTTCATATTGGAGGGATAGAGTGCCGGCACAGCCTTCCAGTCATTTCCGAAGAAGTTGTTGATGCGTGTTATCAGACAATTCGCCTTATTCAGTCCCAAGTCGGAATACCCGAAGAGTTGTCGTCCGATGTTGGCTTCCGTTACAATATCGGGATCGTATAGTGTTACGAATAGTCCCGGATGTCCGAGGGCACGAAGTGTTACATCCAATCGTGCTAGGTTTGTCAATACTTGCGAGCCTGTACCGCCACCACCTATAAGGTTTACCGTTACGGGGTGTTGTGGTACGAGCAGATAGCTGTCGGTATAATGTACTCTTTTCATCGTAGTATATCTTTAAGTTTCAAATTCTTTAGAGGTTTTAACTCTTCGAGGTTGAATGGAGCATCCTTTGCTGCCTTTGTTACAAGTACAAGGTTGCTCTTTGTGGGATTTCCGTCACCTCCTAGGTGTGAGAACTCCGTGAGCCAGAATTTCTTCTCCCAGTACTCAAGTAATTTGTCGTAGGTAATCTCTGTCGGCTTATCAATCTTTGCCGAGCCAAGACAGACGCTTGACCCCGTGACATTGAAGAACGGAGCAGCGTAGAGTTCCGTTTCAGGCTTCAGTTCCTTGTCTATGTATGCGTAGATATTCATACGCTCATCCCGCACCTCATAGATGACACCTGGCAGGTTGTACTCGGCATTTTCAATATGTAGCGACTCCTTGAAGAACATCATACGCTTTTGTGGCGGGTTGTACCAGATATATTTCTCGTAGCCCTTGCGGGTATCACTCCATAGCATATTTGTTGGGATGCGACCATGCGGCGTGCTGCTGTGTCTTTCGGAATACCCCTTGATGAGTTCGTTGATGAAGTCCACCGTTACGGGACGGCCTTCGCTCATGGTTCCCTCATTGTCTATGCTCCTTACTTCAAGGAAGTATGTATCTCCTCCATCTGTGGAGTATGCTATCAATGCCGCACGGGGGTGCAGCATTGTATTTATCTGCTTGGTAAGTTTGTTGGTATCCATAATCTTATCTTATATAATAGATGAATTGGTCCGCCCATTTGAAGAACCTTTCGGGATAGGTATCTTCCAATGAGAACGGCTTTTCTGTAAGAGGTGTAACCTCGAATGTAGAAATCGGAATAATGTCGTAAGAGTTATATAGATTTTGCGTGAGATGATCTTCAAGATAATCAGTCAACATATCGAAATCATATACAACCCTTATTTGCTGTTCCAAGCCTACGGGAAGGACATCAGGCTCTTCATCATAGAAAGGATCGTATGCGTAATACATAATTGACTTATTAGGTGTAATGAACTCCAATCCTTTCCTCATCAACTCTATCAAACCTTGCTCAAAGCCATTTTTGCAGTCATAATCTTCAATGGCTCTCGGCAGGTTCTTGTAGTAGGACTTGCGCCATACCCTATCGAGGAGATTGTACGCCTTTCCACCTTTCTTATAAGAGCGTATCATCCGTTCTCTTTTCTTACGTTCTTCCGGTTCTTCATCTTCCGGAGGATCGGATATCCATTCCAAAATGCAATCAACATCATCCTCATCATTGATTGTCGAGAATCCGTTTGCCTTCATCAGATTATGAATGAAAGTAATAACGATTCGTCTAAGCTTAGAATTAAGATTCTCCACAAACCTCATAGGGAAATAGTATAGCGTATATTCTCCCCAGGTATGTGTCTGCCACAGATTAAAGTATAGGCGACCGCCATTCTCCTCGTAATTGAGATTTATGCCATCGCCTTTAATGGCATCCATCTCGTGATATAGGTTGGATATGCTTTCACCTATACTTCTACCGGGCGTATGCTCCGCCTTTACATTCATCAGTTCGGCATAGCGGAAATAAGAATCACGCAGGTATTCGTAATTCTCCTGCGTGATTAGGTTATAACTGTTTCCACAATAGCTCTCCCTCATAATAGTCTGTGGCGCTATGGGAAGAATTGGTGTCTTTAGAAAAGAATTACGGCACCAGTTGGCGCCGTAACTCTCTCTACTCTTGTCACACCGTATCGTACCTCCCGCTTGGTCGATGCGATTATCATCCTTGCGAGCTGTTCCGACTGATGTTCGTCCAATGGTCTGCATGACTTCTTCTTTTTAGTATCCTTACTCATAGTTTTCATCCTTTTGTTCCGATGGTTGTCTTGAACTCATATACAGCCTTGTCATCCTTGATGGTCGGGCCGTGTACGGTTGCGGTGGTCAGTTCCGGGTAGATGTTCGAGTAGTAACTCATCACACTCTCCGGAGAGTCGTTCGGATTGGGATCAGGAAGTGTAATCATCTCTGTACCTTTCTTGAAGGTGAATGATCGCTGCATTTCGTTTCTTAAAAGTGCCATAGTCTTAAACTGTTTGGGCGTATGCCTGTGAATAATGATTTTCTAACATTGACTGAGGGAAGTCGGGATATTCCTCATAATCCTCGGGGCGGTATGCAGGGCCTTCGTGCATATATGCCTGCTGTAACTCTTCAGGCATAGGAGGCTCTTCATGATGTGGGAACATCGGAATCTCACCCTGCGGATAGTGAGGATGCTGCTGTCCTGCATTTTGAGGAGGATAACCGCCTTGTGGCACGGTGAACATAGGCTGCCCGCCATACTGAGGCTGTGGGGGTTGCTGAACAGGTCGCTGTATCGGCTGTTGCACGGGACGCATTACCGTCTGTTGTGGCTGTGGCGGCATCTGTCGTGGTGCTGCCTGTGGCTGGATAGTCTGCTGTGCAGGTTGCGGTGCCACATTCTGCGGTTGTGCCACTTGTGGAGCTGGTGCAGGAGTCTCTTCCATCATCTCGAAGAGCGATCCTTGGTTCATCGCCTTCTTCTGTGCGGCAATCTTCTCATCTACCTCCTTCTGCTTGTCGGCAGTGGCATACATACGAGCCTGTTGGAGTGCGGTGATGGCATCCTTATGATTCTTGGCTGTGATAAACTCCTCGGCCTTCTTCATATGCTTCTCGTACTTCTCACGCTTCTCCTCTTTGGTCTCCTTAGCCTTGGCATCCTTTGCCGCCTTGCTGTTGGCAGCAGCCTTGTCTGCCTGCTTCTCGAACTCCATCAAATTGGAGATAAGTCCCGTAGCCTTGCGTATAGGCTGCATGATGTGTTGCAGGAACTCTGCATCCATCTCTTCGGGAGTGCCCGTTAGTGTCAGCGGAACGATGTGGTTCTGGGCTTCATCTTTCAGCCCATTAGCCTTCGGCAATGTTGATACAGTAAGTTGTCCGTTCGCTTTGCGGATGACGAGCGTAAGATCTACGCTCTCGGTCATCATCTGTGAAATTGATGTGAAAAACATAACTTTATAATTTAATGTTAATACTGAATTATTTTCTTGTGATGTTCACTGGTTGAAGAACTCTGCAAGCAGTCTGTTACGGTCAGGATGCTTGCTTATCTCCAGAATGGGATTGAGCAGCTCCGATATATGTACCGGACCTCGTGAGCCTCTTGGCGGCAACTTGATTTCAGGTTCTGCGACCTTTACTCTTCTTCTACGTACCACAGGCATCTGCATCGGTGCCATCGGTACACTTGCGATGATTGCTTGATTCATAGCTTTATCTTTTATTATATGGTTAATACTCGGACTTTGGCAGTCCGTTGAACTACGAGGGCGTTACGGCTAATGCTTCCGGTAAGGCAAGGTTTTCGGGGAAAATACCGCAGCACAGCGAGGATGATTTTCTCCGAAACCACCTGTGGCCCGACCTTGCTGTCCGATAAGAAGCATTGGCCAACTTTGCCCTGTAGTTCATCGGCTTGCCAATGGCTGGTATTTAGGAGTTTATTTTCTATCCGTATTTGAATATTTGCACATCCTGAAAAATATTGATGTAAAGAATTATTAACGGTAATGCTGTTATTTGTCAAAAATGACTTATTTTTGTAGTGGCTCTATGTCAAAAAGGATTGAGCCATGTATAAATAGTTGATGTTTATTGACGATGCTTCTACGCTAAAACTTGGCCGTTTAAGTCTTTCGAAGATCGGCAATGGGACATCCACTGCTAATGTTGTATATCTACATTACGCTTGGCGTAAATTGTGTTATATACATCTGGCGTGGGTTGTCTGTATTGCTTATTCGAAAGACAGGTAGCCAAGACCTTAGCGTAGGATAAGTCAATGCACAGCCTACGCTTTTTTTGTGAGTTCGCTGGGAAATAGGGAATTATTGGAGGGGCATCTTGTCGCATTCTTTGCTTCGCGTTCGGTCACATCTGAAACCGAAAGAAGATGTATTGCATGGGCTGAATCTATCTGTAAAACCGACTATATTGTCATTAGTGGGTTCCATTCTCCATTAGAGAAAAAGATTCTCAAAATATTACTTGATCATAAGCATCCCGTTATACTCTTCCTCGGAAGAGAGATATATAAACGTATTCCTGATGAGTACAAGTTGGCAATAGAGGAAGACAGGATGCTTATAGAGAGTGTAAGAAATTATCAACGTCAGAGTACTAACTCTTCGCAGATTAGGAATTGGCATGTTGCTGACATAGCAAATGAGATATATCTAACGCCCTTTGATACTAACAGTATGCTTTCATCAATGTATTATCACTTCACACATTATGGTGGTACGCCAATAACAATCTTATAGATGATCCTATTATATTTAGAATACCAAGAAACTAAGGATGGCAAAGAGGATTAATGCTGCCATTACGATACAGGCAATCTTGTATATGAATCGGAAGAAGCCTGGGAAGCATACGATGGCTACCGCAGCCCATACGGGTGATACACCTCGTGTATAGAGATAGCTGAAACCTAATGCTGCTACTACGGCTAACAGTATCATGCCTATCCACTTCATTCTCTTTCTTACGGTCGGGTCATTTGTTTTCATATCCTATATTATTTAGTGGGAACAGTCGTTCCCGATTTCGTGGGCTTGGATGTGAAACGCCTCCACCTGCAAGGTTTTCGGTAAAAATACCGCAGCCGTGCGAGGATGATTTTTGCCGAAACCGCCTGCGGCACGACCTTGCGGGGTGGAATGAGGGCGGTTCACTACCTTTGCCTACGAATCGGGATGACTGACATCATCTTTTCTTACCTCTCTTCTTGTCGGGAAATGCCAGCGTTACATTGAACTCATCGTCAAAGGCTACGGCGGCATCGAAGGAGTTGCCTTTCTTGCCTTTGAATCCCTTGATCAGCTTGGTCGCTCCCGATGAGAGCAACTGTTCCAGATGCTGCTCGTTAAGCTCCTTGTTCAGTACCTTGCGGAATACAAGCAGACCGCAATCCGGATTGTCGCACTTGGCAACCTTCGGGCGTATCATCACTTTGCCTGTACCGCATTTGGGGCAAGGAAGGGAACGCTGTTTGGGTGTAGGGAACTTCAGACCGAGTACCTCCCGTGTAACCTGCGAGGTGAAACTCTCGATGGAGTGCATAAAGGAGCGTGTCTCCAAAGTATGCTGCTCTATTTGCAGGAGCGTCTTCTCCCAACTGCCTGTCAGCTCCACATTGGCAACCTGCATATCCTTTACCGCCTCGTAGATGTAGAGTCCCTTCTCGGTAGGTACAAGTGTCTTGCCTGAACGCTCGATATAGTCGCGCTTGAAGAGTGTCGTGATGATGGCGGCTCGTGTGGCAGGCGTTCCGATACCCAGCTCCTTCATTGCCTCTTTAGCCTTCTCATCGGTGATGTTCCTGCCGCAGGTCTCCATAGCGGCAAGGAGTGTCGCTTCGGTGTATAAAGGTTTCGGCATAGTCTTTCGCTGTGCTGTGCCATAGCCCGTAACGGGTATCTGCTCACCCTCGGCAAAGCGTGCCGTACCCTTGTTGGCTTCGGTCTCGTCCTTCTCGGCATCCTCCTTACGGGCAAAGACTGCACGCCAGCCCGGATTGACGATGGTGGTAGAGCGTGAACGGAACTTCATATCCTCGGCTGTCGCCTCCATAACCAATGATTCCTTCTCGCAGCGTGGCGAGAACGCTTCAAGCATACGCCCTGCAATCATTGTATAGACAATCTGCTCGTGGGTGTTCAGTTCCTCAGGCTCTATGCCTGTGATGATGAGTGCGTGGTGATCCGTCACCTTGTCATCATCTACACTACGCATATTCAGATGCTCGAAGTCGAAACGCTTGCCATACTCCTTGAACTCGGGCATAGTGGCAATCTTCCAAAGGGAATCATAGACCTGCTCCATCAGGTCATGCGAGATATATCTGCTACCTGTTCTCGGATATGAGATATACTTCTTCTCATAGAGAGCCTGTGCCACAGAAAGGGTCTTCTCCGCACTCATATCGTGATGCGTATTGCAATCCTTCTGCAATGTGGTAAGGTCGTAAAGTAGCGGTGCCTGCTGGTAGGTACGCTTGCGCTCCACCTTTGTGATGAGTGCCGTTGAGTCGGGCGAGAATCGTGCGTGTGCCGCCTCTGCCTGCTCCTTGCTCTTGAAATCCTCGATATGTGCGAACTGACGGAACCCGCCCAAGCGTTCAAGGGTGATGTGCAGTTGCCAATAAGGTGTGGAAACGAAGTCGCGGTTCTCCTTGTAGCGGCTGCATATCATCGCCAGCGTAGGTGTCTGAACTCGTCCGAGTGAGTTGTTCGGCATACCCGAAGCCAAAGCCAATGCACGGCTTGCGTTCATACCCACGAGCCAATCAGCCTTTGCACGGCAGTCGGCAGCGTGGTAGAGACTATCGTAAGCCTCGCCATCCTTGAGATTGCTCATACCTGCACGGATAGCCCCGTCCGTGAGTGAGGAGATCCAAAGACGCTTGAAGGGCTTGGTATATCCGAGGTAGTGGTAGATGTATCGGAAGATAAGCTCACCCTCACGCCCTGCATCCGTAGCCACGATGATGCTGTCGCATTTGCTGAATACCTCGTCAATGACCTTGAGCTGCTTGGCGGCACCTATGTCCGTTACCATACCTCTGTCGGTCTTGATCTGTCTTACCACAAGCTGGAACGGTTCGGGAAGCATAGGCAAATCCTCGTGTGAAGCCTTACCGTAGCCGTATGCCGATGGCATGGCGAGGGAAACGAGGTGTCCCAATGCCCAGGTTACAAGATAACCGTTGCCTGCCATGTAGCCATCCTTCTTCTCTGTTGCACCGATAACGCGGGCGATGTCCTGACCTACGCTCGGCTTTTCTGCTATAATTGCTATCATAATATTCTTGGAATTAAAGAAGCCGTTTCCCGTCCCGATTACGGTGCGGGAAACGGCTGTCAGGTTAGTAATGGAATCGTGTTACTGCGTGGGGTTGATACCGATGATTTCGAGCAGTGGAGAGTCGTTCTTGCGTACAAGCTGCAAAGTGGCATCCATCACCACATCTACACCGAGGAGTACGAGGCTCAGCGATACGACACCTGTCTTCTCGCCTCGGAGCAGTGTCTCAAGCTCACCTGCCTGTTCGAGTTCATCCTTGAGAATACCGATACCTGATAGTTCGTCCCAGTTTACATCTTCCACCTTGAAAAGTGCTTTATTCTTATCGTTCATCTTAAATTTCTTTTTAGAGTTATACATTGATTTGACTTGTTCTACTTACGGATTAGATGCTCTGTCCCTTTGACTGACGCTTCTCCTGTTTCTCGGCTACCACATTACGCTGTGAGGCGTTGCGGTTACGGTCGGGATTCTCGTTGTAGAAGTCCAGCTTGTTCTGGTTGGAGTTCAGCTTGACATACTGCGAAATGCTCTTGCCGTCGAAGCCCTTCATGCCCTCCACGAGTACCGACTTGCCGCTCTGAAGGTCGGCACGCTGCTGACCGGAGAGCTTGGCACCGAAGATCTCCTTCGGAATCTCGAACTTGGCACGCTCCTCAAAGCCGTCGGGAGTACGTGAGTACATCAGTCGTCCCGTCTCAAGGTCTGCCTTGATGAACGAGGAGAACTCTTCGCCACGGTTGTTCACCATATCATTGAGGAAGATGGCTCGTCCCTCACGCAGGTCTTTCTGCTCCTCAGCGGTAAGTTTCACGCCACCGATTTCCTTCGGAATGTAGATTTCTCTTGCACCTTCGGGCGAGTCGGGGTTGTAGCGTGTGTAGTTAGGTCGTCCTGTCGCCTCATCGAGTTTCACATACGATGAGAAGAGTTCGCCATCCTTACGCTGCATATCCTCCACGAAGATTGCCTTGCCTGCATTGAGGTCTTCAATCTGCTGCTTGGTAAGCTCCACACCACCGAGGGCGGTACGGTTGAAGATGCGGTCGTTCTCGAAGATGAAGTCGATACCTCTGCGCTCGGCACTCACCTGAATGTAGGCGTTGAACTCGTTGCCCGACTTGGCGGTCATGCCCTCGATATAGACCTTCTTGCCCTCACGCAGGTCGTTCTTCTCCTGGTCGGTGAGCTGCACGCCCTTAATCTCGTTAGGGATATAGACATTCTCGGCACGCATGGCCACCACCTCGTTGGTCATCTTGTCAAGGCTGATGAACGATGGGATATACTCTCCGTTGCGGCCTTTGAGTTCCACCACTCGGCCCATATTGCCTGTTTCGAGAAGGTTCTTCTTGTCCTCTTCCGAGAAGATGTGTCCGAAGTAAGGACGCTCCAATTCGGGTTGCTTGCGGATACCGTGGATGGCGAGTACCACCTCACCTGTGTTGGATTGCTGCAACGACAGGCGTGCATCGGTACGCAGTACGGCAGAGCCGAAGTTAAGGTTGATAGGTACAAGCTGGTTGGTCTTGTAGCCTTTGAGCATAGAGTCGAGAAGTCCTCGCTCCTGAAGATACTCACGCGAGAGTCCGAAGTTCTTCAACTGGTCCCAGTTGATCATAGACTCGTTGTAACGATACTGATTGTTCTGCTGCTGGTCGTTAGCTTCAACGACGGGCTGCTGGGTTTGGTTTTTCTTTGCCATTGCTTCTGAATTTTGATTGTTAATACTTTGTTCTGTTTGGTTTTTGGGGGTTATCTCATACTTTTTGAGAAACTCTTCCACTGCTTTTGTTTTCTTACCTTCGGCAAGGTCTTCGATGGCTTGCTTGACTTCGGGCTTGTCGAACTCATCTTCCTTCATCGTGAAAAGACCGAAGTGTGTAGGGTCTTTCAACTGACTCCAGAAGTTCTTGAGGAAGTTCTCGAAGAAGGTCGCATAGCGGTCAATCTTGAGAAAGGAGTTCTGATGCTCTTTGTCTGCCGGCACGGTGGAATACTTGCCGTTCTTGTTGATTTCGGATACCGCCTGAATGAGCAGTTCCATCTTGTCTAAAACCAGCACGATGTCGCTCATCTGCGGGTTCTCGGTGACTTGTGTTTTTGAGGGGTCATCCCTTACATTTTTCTTTGCCATAACTGTGGGTTTTTAGCGTTAATAACTAATGTTGTCACCGCAAATATATATAGCAAATTTTGATAAAACATTGACATCTAAGTCGTTAGACTATACAAGTCATAAGGTGTCATCACTTGTCATAGCAGGCACGAAAGCAAAGGCACAAAAAGGGGCAAAAGAAGGGTGAAAAGAGGGAAAACGCTCCACAGCGAAACGGGGTCGGAAGGAGCGAAAAACGAAGGCAAAAAAATGTGCGAGAAAAAGCGGTGGTATGACCGAAATGAAATAACTTTTGTAATATGCAGAGTTGAGAGCTGAGCTGCTTTTGTCCCCACTTAAAAATTGGGGCACTAAAAAGATGGCGGTAGTTGATAGACCTTATAATAGAATATAGATATGGCAGTCAGGTTGAGAATAGAGATGCGGCATATCTTACCGCAATGGATTTTTGACCTGTTGTTCTATGCGTCGTAGGTCGCTTCGCTTGCTAAGTCCCAACCTCTGTCTCAACTCGGACGGCGATACCAGAGCGTTTTTTCGGGTGAAAAATTATCGCAGAGAATTTTTTGCCCGAAAACCCTCGGCTTGAACGTGGAGGTATTGTCCCTCCGAGTTAACTTCTTGAAGGGACTTGGCGAGTGAAGCGGGATTTTCACGCTACATATACTTTTTGTAGCCCTTTCTGTCTTTCATTCGTAAAAAACGGAGTACCTTTGCAGTGTATAAAGCATAATATAATGAGTTCAATAATAATCATCTGCATATTTGTCCTACTTGTGGCATTTAAGATTTGGATGTCTTCGCCCAAGAATATAGGCAAGTTCGGAGAAAAGCGTGTGGCTCGAAAGCTGGATTGGCTCTCGAAGGAGTACATCACGCTTAATGATATATTATTGCCTACAAGTTATGGGACAACGCAGATAGATCACATCGTAGTTTCGCCATACGGAATCTTTGTAATCGAAACGAAGAATTATAAAGGTTGGATATTCGGACATGAGAACTCGGAAGAGTGGAAACAGAGTCTGCTTGGCAAAAAGAGATTTTGGGGTTGGTCAAGTGAACAGCATAAATTGAGAAATCCTATTCGTCAGAATGCCGCCCATGCGAGAGCCGTTAAAGCGATATTGAAAGAGATCGGTGATTACCCAATTATTCCTATAGTGGTTTTTGCTGACAGTGCGGAACTGAACATAACCACACCTAACCATATCGTGATTAACTGGTGTAATTTGCGTTCTGCCATCAAATCATATAGGACACAATGTATTTCACAAGAAGATATTCAGAGAATCGTGAGTAAAATATCTTCGACAAATATCACCACTGAAGGCAGTCGAGAAAGCCATATCCGTAATGTGCAGACAGCTCAGCAAAATAGGGATATGGCAATAGCCAATGGTAAATGTCCGAAATGTGGTGGTAGTCTTGT
>ENA-ORSF01000221-ORSF01000221.1-human-gut-metagenome-genome-assembly--contig:-NODE-221-length-20376-cov-7.80852_pt1 | contig 20376 bp, 17 predicted proteins | sample MGYA00242188_ERZ509155 | MGnify/ENA primary metagenome ERZ509155 (study PRJEB26280, sample SAMEA2338656) | human gut metagenome | biome: human gut; feature: human-associated habitat; material: faeces...
GAGGTCGGAGAACGAAAGTAGGAAGAAAACTACTTCGTTTTCCTCCTACTCGATTTCCGGGCGGAAGCAGAATCCGGTAAGCGTCTCCACAGTTCCACATTGTAGCTATTAATTATCTGCTTTACCTTTGTACATCAAAAAATCAGATAAATAATATGGAACAGATAGCATTAAACCGTTACGACCAAACTTGGAAACGATTCATTAAGGAACTTAATAATAATCCCACAATAACCTTGCGCACAGTATGTAAAACAATGCATACAGATTACAGGCCAATGAAAAAGTGGCTATCCAGGGTTGGATACTCTGTACTTGAGGAAAAGGCTGCACATCGCAGTATGAAGATTGATGATACATCCTTATCAGCTTTCGCTGTTCTTGTCCCCAATGATAATTCTCCTATAGCTCATAACAAATCATCCCTTACCGGTATCAGCATTACCTTCAACAGCGGTACTACCATAAACATCAAGCAGGCAGATGCCGATAGCATTATAAGACTTATCAGTATGTATGAAAGAAAGGATGGTGAAATATGTACTCTCTGACATCCGGGAACAAATATTATTTGTATCAGGGTTTTATTCGTATAAACCTTGGTATAGACGGACTGTACCGTCTGCTCCGCAGCGAGATTCGGCATCTTTCTCCAATATCGGGTGATGTCTTTATCTTTTTCGGGAAAAGGAGGAATGGTGTAAAGATTTTAAGATGGGATGGTGACGGCTTCCTGTTATATTACAAACGCCTTGAGCGGGGTACTTTCGAACTTCCTGTCTTTAACCGGAATACAGGCAATTATGAGATATCTTACAGTACTTTGTCTTTTATCCTGAACGGAGTCTCGTTAAAGTCCGTAAGGCTGCGAAAACGCTTCAGGATATAACCTAAAGCACTGATGTACAATATATAAAAGTATAAAACAATCATTCATATCCTTGTATAATCCACTGATTTTTAGTAAATTTGTGGTATGAAAAAGGATGAAATAATACAGCTGCTGAAGGAGCAGCTCGACAGTGCCAGGAAGGACAACGAACAGTTGCTCCTGCGCATTGACACCCTGTTGGAAGAAATCTCTTCCTTGAAAGAAGCGCTCCTTCAGAAAGGAGAGTCTCTTGACAGGCAGAAGCGCATCAACAGGGGGCTCACTAAGATTATTTCAAACAAATCAGAAATACAGGCTCCGGAACCTCCTTCTCAAGAAGAGTTGAAAACACTTGAGGAAGAAAGGGTGAACCATTATCTTTCACCATATCTCACTGTTATTCAGCAATGAAGAACGGAGGTGAGGGCGTGAAAGATAAATCGGGGAAAACAGTTCTCAACAGGGAGAAAAGCCGGCTAAAGTCCATAGTTATCGTCCAAAAGTTTCACTTTACGACCGTCAAGTGCCTCTTTACAAACGGAAACAGCCATCTGCTCCCAAAGAAACAAGAAGCAATGCGATGGCACACGACAAATAATGTCGGACAATCGGACAAGCAATGCCAAAGTGCCCAATAAGCAATGTCAGACCGTAATACAAGCATGGCTCGTGAGCCACGCAAGTGTTGCTCGTGAGCCGTACAAGCGTTTCTCGCGAGCCGTGCAAGCGTCGTTCGCGAGCTGTGCAAGCACGGCAGAACACACCGGTTTCACTCCCCGCAGGCCGGTTACGGGGAAAATAAACCGCCGAAAGTTTCGCTATCTACGCATTTTTTACGTAGCTTTGTGAAATACTTATTGGTTCCTTAACTCTTTACAAGAAAAAACAATGTCGATATGGAGCAGGCTCATGGGATGGAAAAACGCCGGAGACACCAACAAAGTCGCCGGCAAGGAGGATGTGCCGCCACCCGATGAAGCCCTACGCTACACCATTGTCGATGTGGAAGTCGGAGTAAAAGACCGGAAAATACACGACATCGGAGCACTGCGACACGACGGCGCCACCTTTCACAAAGCCTCGAAGAAGGAATTGTTCGACTTCCTGCGTGGTACTGACTACATCTGCGGACACAACATCATCCACCACGATGCCCGATATCTGTTTGCCGACACCACCGATCGCCGTCCGCTGGTGGACACCCTCTACATGTCGCCCCTGCTGTTTCCCGAACGTCCTTACCACAGGTTAGTGAAGGACGACAAATTAGTAAGCGACCAGATGAACAACCCGGTGAACGACTGCCTGAAAGCCCAGAACCTGCTGCAGGACGAGATAGCGCAATGGAATCTGCTGCCGGAAGGAAAACGCCAGATCTATACATCGCTACTGAAAGGCCAAAAGGAATTTGAAGGTTTTCTGCGCATGGTCGGAGCCCGACCGACGGAAAAGGACACGGCCGAAGCCATACGAGACCTGTACGAAGGAAAAATCTGCGGACATGCCGACCTGAACACCCTGATCGGAAAGTATCCGTGCGAACTGGCATACGCCCTGGCACTGATCGACACCACCGACCACCGCTCCATCACTCCGCCGTGGGTGCTCTACCAGTATCCGCTGGTGGAACACGTTATCCGCCTGTTGCGGCATACCCGCTGCAACGAGGGCTGCACGTACTGCAACAGCCAGTTGGACATATTCCGCAACCTGAAAAGCTTCTTCGGCTACGACCAGTTCCGCACCTACGAAGGCGAACCGCTGCAGGAACAGGCGGCCGACGCGGCAGTCAAAGGCAAATCGCTGCTTGCCATCTTTCCTACCGGCGGAGGCAAGTCGCTCACCTTTCAGCTGCCTGCCCTGATGGAAGGCCGCACCGTGCATGGGCTGACGGTCGTCATCTCGCCGCTTCAATCGCTGATGAAGGACCAGGTGGACAACCTCGACGAACGGGGCATTACCGACGCCGTAACCATCAACGGCCTGCTGGACCCCATCACAAGGGCACTGTGCATCTAGCGGGTGCTGGAAGGTGAAGTGTCGCTGCTGTACATCGCCCCCGAAATGCTCCGATCGAAGACCATCGAAAAGATTCTGCTGGCACGCCACGTCGTCAGGTTCGTGATAGACGAAGCCCACTGTTTCTCGTCGTGGGGACAGGATTTCAGGGTGGACTATCTGTACATTGGCAAGTTCATCCGCAACTATCAGGAAAAGAAAGGTTTCCGAACGGCCATCCCCGTGTCCTGCTTCACGGCCACAGCCAAACAGAAGGTAGTGCAGGACATCTGCGACTACTTCAAGCAGACGCTGGACTTGGACTTGCAACTGTTTGCCTCGACGGCATCGAGAAAGAATCTGCGTTACTCCGTGATACATGCCGACACGAACGAGGACAAATACTCCAAACTGAGAAGTCTGGTAGCCGAGAATCCGTGTCCGACCATCGTCTATGTATCGCGCACCAAGCGCACCCGCGAACTGGCAGTCAGGCTGACCCGCGACGGCTATCAGGCCCTGCCCTTCAACGGCAAAATGGATGCCGACGAGAAAGTGGCCAATCAGGACGCCTTCATGAACGACCAGGTACGCATCATTGTAGCAACTTCGGCTTTCGGCATGGGAGTGGATAAGAAAGACGTAGGCCTGGTGGTACATTACGACATCTCGGATTCGCTGGAGAACTACGTGCAGGAGGCTGGACGTGCCGGTCGCGACCCTCACCTCAACGCACGCTGCTACGTGCTGTATAGCGACAACGACTTGGACAAGCACTTCATTCTGCTGAACCAGACCAAACTGAGCATCAGCGAAATACAACAGGTTTGGAAAGCAGTAAAGGACCTTACCCGCCAGCGCATGAGGGTATGCTGCTCGGCGCTGGAAATTGCCCGCAAGGCGGGATGGGACGACTCGGTATCGGACATCGAAACCCGGGTGCGGACGGCCTTAGCAGCTTTGGAGCAGAGCGGATATTTGGTTAGAGGAAACAACGTGCCCCATGTTTACGCCACCGGCATCACGGTCAACAACATGGACGAAGCCCGACAGCGCATATCGGCTTCGGTACTGTTCGGCAGCGACGAAATAGAGAAAGCGGTCAGAATCATCAAATCGCTGATTTCGCAGAAACACATAGCCAAGGCACAGGATTCGGAAGCGGAATCGCGCATCGACTATCTGGCCGACATATTGGGGTTGAGCAAAGGCGAAGTGCTGTCGGCAGTAGAACGGATGCGTCAGGAAGGCATTCTGGCAGACAGCAAAGACATCTCGGCTTACCTGCTCGACGCCGGCAGTTCGGAACGAAGGTCAGGGCAGTTGCTCGAACGCTTTGCAAAGTTGGAAAGGTACATTCTGGACAACATCCCCGACGCCACCTGGCGAATATCGTGCAAACAGCTGAACGACAATGCCGTTAATGCCGGAATCAGCACATCTAAAGAGAAAGACATCCGAACCCTGCTTTACTTCCTCACCATCAAAGGCTATACTCGCAAGAAAGAAGACGCGGCACACAATCTGGAAATCAGCCTCCGGGTTGACAGGGAAGCACTGCTGAAGCGCTTCGAAAGGCGACTGGAGATCAGTCGGTACGCCATCGAATGGCTATACCGTCTGGCTGCCGAAGCCGGAAAAGAGGCTTCGGACGAACAACAGGCCATCCAGTTCTCGGTGGTGGAACTGCTGAACAGCATCAAAGCCAATCCGCAGCCCCTCTTCAGCGGACTGGACGAACTGCAGTTAGAGGACGTAGAAGAAGCCTTGCTCTACCTGTCGAAAATCGGCGCGCTCAAGCTCGAAGGCGGCTTCTTAGTGCTCTACAACGCCATGGATATCAAAAGGCTCAAAGACAACAAGTCGAGATACAAGCAGGACGACTACCGGATGCTGAACGAATTCTACAAACAGAAGATACAGCAGGTGCACATTGTAGGCGAATACGCCAACCTGATGGTGAAAGACTACAACGCCGCCCTGCAATACGTGCAGGACTATTTCCAAATGGACTACAAGAAGTTCATCGCCAAATACTTCAAAGGAGACAGAGCCGGCGAGATACAGCGCAACCTGACACCCGGCAAATACCGGCAACTGTTCGGCCAGTTGTCCCAGCGGCAGAGGGAAATCATCTCCGACCGAGACTCACGCTGCATCGTGGTGGCGGCAGGCCCCGGAAGCGGAAAGACACGGGTATTGGTTCACAAGCTGGCCTCGCTGCTGTTGCTCGAAGACGTCAAACACGAACAACTGCTGATGCTGACCTTCTCGCGAGCAGCGGCAACGGAATTCAAGCAACGGCTGATGGAACTGATCGGCAACGCCGCCCACTTTGTCGAAATAAAGACTTTCCATTCCTATTGCTTCGACCTGCTGGGACGGATAGGCAATCTGGAAGAAGCCAAAAACGTAGTAGCCAAAGCTGCCGAAATGATAGAACAGGGCGAAGTGGAGCCCAACCGAATCGGGAAAACGGTATTAGTGATAGACGAGGCACAGGACATGAGCGACGAAGAATATGCACTGGTGCGTGCCCTGATGGCCAACAACGAAGAAATGCGTGTCATCGCAGTGGGCGACGACGACCAGAACATCTACGAATTCCGCGGTTCGGACTCGGAATACATGTACCGCCTGACCAAGGAAAGCGGCAGTCGGTTTATCGAAATGACCGAGAACTACCGAAGTGCACGCCATCCGGTCCGTTTTGCCAACGAATTTGCCAAAGTCATCCGAAAAAGAATCAAAACTACCCCCATCCTCTCCATGCGAGAAGAAGACGGACGGGTGGAGGTGACACACCACTACTCGGCCTTTATGTATCAGCCACTCGTCGAAGACCTGATTAGTCACCGTGGAAACGGTACTTCGTGCGTACTGACCCAGACCAACGAAGAAGCCGTCATCCTGGTAGCCCTCCTGCGGAAACAAGGCATCAGCAGCAAACTGATACAGACGATGGACGGTTTCCGCTTCTGGAACATGGCCGAGATGAGGTACTTCCTGAAGTACATTGATAAACAGGTAAAAACGCCCCTCATTCCCCAAGAGACGTGGGACGAAGCCAAGCATGCGACCTTTGCGACATACGAAAGAAGCCAAAGCCTGACATACGTGAAGCGGTGCGTGGAACTGTTCGAAGAGACCAATCGGACAAAATACGTCAGCGATTTCAAGGAGTTTGTGTTTGAATCGTCTGTAGAAGACTTTTGCGACGTGTCGGGGGCTGACGTTGTCGTATCGACTATCCACAAGGCAAAAGGACGTGAGTTTGACGACGTTTACATGCTGATAGCCGACAACTTCCAGAAAGACGACCGACTGATGCGGCGATACTATGTAGGCATGACCCGCGCCCGGAACCGGCTATTTATCCACACTGACGGCGATTGCTTCAGTCAACTGCCTGCCGACCAGCACCTCACCGACTCACGCCAGTATAGCATACCCGAAGAAATCGTGTTGCAACTCTCGCACAAAGACGTCTTTCTGGGCTACTTCAAAGACCTCAAACGGGAAGTGCTGGCACTGAGAAGCGGAGACAGTCTGAAGTACAAGGATTTTACGCTGTACGAAGCATCGGGCAACAAACCGGTAGCCAGGCTGTCGGCAAGCATGCAGAAAGCATTGTCGGAATGGAACGGAAAAGGTTACGAAGTGAAATCAGCCTCCGTACGTTTCGTCGTAGCCTGGAAGCCCAAAGAAGCCCCCAAGGAAGAACCGGAAACTGCCGTCCTGTTGCCCGAACTGGTATTGTCGCGAGGATGAACGTTATTTCGTTCTTCCCTATAAATAAGCATAGCGTAAAAATCTTCAGTCCACTACGTAAAATATAACAAACGAAATAAAATGAAACTATTGAATATCAAAATCTTAAAAAAGATTTTCTCTAAAAACAAAACAGTAAATACCGACGTTAGGTATTATAAATTCATCGTAAAAGGGAATGATAAAGGAGGAGTACTGTACGCTCCCGACAGCTGGCCCTACCCTATCGCAAGAGACGGACAGGAAGTGAAAAACTGGGAATCGCTCGTCGTAGAATTAAGAGATGGGAAATACCGGCCTTTCCACATGTGTATAGGTGGAGCCAATATGGTCAACCAAGCTCTGAAGGATTTATTACAGTCATACGTCACCTCCGCCAACGACATAGAGTTTCTACCTGTCAAGGCCATCAGTAAGGAATATGGCAATCAGATATATTACATCATGCACTTCAAAAAGATATTCGACGTAATAGATCCCCAAAACACCCTCTACGTAGAAGGAACAGATACGATTCTTAAACTAAGACTCGACTATAATAAGGTGAAATCACTAAATGTCTTCAACTCGCAACCCGTCATTAACGACATTATCGTATCGGATGAAGTCCGCAAAAGCATCCAAAAGAACAAACTTGACTTTGGATTAGAATTCATGCCAATATTTTGTAGAAAATAAAGGAAGAACAAACTTAACAGAATAAAAACAGAAACGCGGCTGCCTCAAGTTTCCTTGAAACAGTCGCGTTTCTTATTGTATAATGCACTGCTTAGAGGCGTTATTTGACACCATAAAACTGTATCACTGAGTTTATTTTCAGTAACTGTTTCGATTTCCTTATTACTTGGTTATGGTTTGTCTGGCGTAAAATCAAGTGAGGGCAAATCTTTGTCATCCAGTTTATCGAAGTCGGACTTAAACAGACGGTCTTGAATGACGCGGTATTTTTCAAATTCAGTTTCGGCAAATTCTTTAGCGTATTCAGCCGTGACCTTTCCTGCATCGGTAAGAATCGGCCGGTCCATTACGTCCAGAAATTTGTTTATACGTTTTGCCCAATCCTCCATTGTCATCGGGATATGGCGTTTTGTCATGTCTTCCGCTATATCAAGAAAGCTGTTGACGATACGTCCCATTGCCTCTAATTCATTTTCTTTGAGGTAATTCTTGACAACGCTTACATCCGGCTTTACTATCTTACCGTCCGGTGCTTTCTCCCACGAAGTCAAGCCCATGTGTTCTTTTTGTGCATCTGCACGTTCAACAATCAGTTCCGCTGCCGTATGTCCATGTACCGCATAGTGCATTTTGTTCTTCACCTTTTTGTAAAACAGACGTGTTGTGGGCGCACTCTTGTTATAATCTATGGCCGTAGCATATATGTCTGTAAGTTTCTGGTAAAAGCGCCGTTCACTCAGACGTATCTCGCGAATTTCGGCAAGCAGATGCTTAAAATAATCCTCCCCGATGAATGAGCCGTTTTCCATCCGCTTTTTATCTATGACATACCCACGGATGGCAAACTGGCGTAGAACGTATGTACACCATTGGCGGAATTGTGTGGCCCGGATAGAATTAACGCGGTAGCCAACGGAAATTATGGCGTCAAGGTTGCAAAATGCGGTATTGTATGTTTTACCGTCCTCGGCAGTATGTGCAAATTTTGCACATACTGATTCTTGCTCTAATTCTAAACTTTCAAAAATGTTTTTTAGATGTTTTGTTATGATAACACTTGTATGCCATTCTCCTTACCCTCGGCAATAAAGGTAAGAAATTCTGCCGTGCTGTTCCGTATTTCAAAATTCTTTGCCACGATTCCTTTGGTTATTAATTATCACATATACAAAGGTATGGAAAATACTCAGAAATCTATTACAAAATTATATTCAGGAATGGATTTTACGTAGATTTATTCTCCCTAATCCGATTTTCCCATTCGAACTGGACAGGAAATGGGCTTTTTAATGTATGTTTGTAATTGAAACTGGAGTATTGTGCCCATACAACAGCAAGAAAATTATGCAAATACACGATAACATACTTATAATGGAATGTCCGTCTTACGATTTCAAGGAAATGCTGGAGCGTAAGAAAGTGAAGTCATGGCTTAAATCCGTGTCAGCTTTTGCCAATACGGACGGTGGCAGCTTGTTCTATGGAGTAAATGATGAGAGTAATTGTAGGTTTGGAGAATCCGCAAGCAGATACCGACTTTATCAGTGAAATGCCGAACTATCGCCTGAACCTCCCCGACTATTCCGATCGTGCGATCTTTGAAGGGTTGGTAAACCATCTTATCCATAGAGATTACATAGTAATGGGTGGTGAAGTACATATTGACATCTATGATGACCGGGTAGAATTGGTATCACCTAGTGCAATGCTTGATGGCACACAAATCCAAGACCGGGACATATACAAAGTGCCGTCCATGCGCCGTAATCCAGTTATTGCGGACATGTTTACTCAATTGGACTATATGAAACGTGGTTCGGGCTTAAGGAAAATGCGGGAACTTACGGAGAAACTGCCTAATTTCCTGCCGGGCAAAGAACCACAATATCAAACGGAAGCAATTTCTTTCTATACCACATTCTATAATTTGAATTGGGGAGAAAACGGAAGGATACCTGTTGAGGAAGTTGCCAACAGGGTAAATAGTACCCTCGAAAAGTACCCTGTAAATGAAGAAAGTTCGGAGAAAACCTTCGGTGATTTGCAAAAATCTTCGGTGAAACAAAAGCGATTGGGACGGACTGCACAAAGCATTCTTGACCTTGTAATACAGATGGTTCTATATCTCAAGATAAGATGGCGGAAAAAATAGGAGTCAGTAAACGAGCCATTGAAATGCAGATTGCAAATCTAAAAGCCAAAGGATTGCTTGTCAGAGAAGGAGCAGATCATGGTGGCTATTGGCGTATTGTAATTAATCCTAAAGCAGAAGAATAGACCTATGGGAATATATCTTATACCACTCTGTGTTATAGTTGCCATTTTGGTAATCGCCTTTTTGTTTGCTTTTTTACAGCAAGTAAAACATAAAACTAGATATATAGTGCTTTATGTAATAGCCATTATCATGCTATTTGCCGTTATTCCTATCAATGAATATTTGACTAAGTTTACGCAAATTTCAAGTGAAGAATACCTGCTTATTTTAATATTCGATATTGCGGTGGGATATTTTTGTATGTACATTTGCCGGTTTGCTGAAATTTAATCTTCTTAAACAAAAAAATCAAGCATTAGAAAATGCCTTGACAGAAAAGCAACAAAAAAATGTAGATGCTCTATTAAAGCATCAAAATGAAAAGCAAAAAACACTTCTCAAAGGAGAACTTGAATGGTTAACAGAAAAAATCAAAGTATTTACTGAGGAAGAGCAGAAAGCTATTCTTGCCTGTGCCTGCGCATTTGCAGAACATAACTTGATAATCGCTCCAGCACAATTATAGATTATATTGTATATAAGTTATAATTATAGGCTTATCTATCTATATTTTATAGTTATAGACTATTTAATCTATAATTCTTGATGGAATAAAAGAAAATTCATACCTTTGTTATCAAATTAATGGACAATAATATGTTTGCAACAATTTCAGCGGATATAGTAGCATCCACTTCCTTGTCTGTGAATGAAACTATAGGATTAAAGCAAAGGATAGAATCATTATTTGGCTTGTTAAAAGTGAGTTATCCTGATTTTGAAGGTCGCCAAATAAAAGGAGACTATATAGAGTGTGTAATGCAAAATGTATCAAACGTATTCCGGATAGCCTTTATAATCAAATCCTGCATCAAATCTTTTTCCACAGCTAAAAATGAAAAGACGAAAAATTTCCATACATACGGAATACGGATGGCCATTGGTATTGGAGATATGAGAATAGTGAATACCGAACAAGGCATTTGGGATGGTGAGGCCATATATCTGTCAGGACGTGCGCTTGAGGAAATGAGTTCCCTTAATAAGGGAACGTTGTCTGTTCATACAAGTAAAAAGCAATTATCTGCCCCTTTACAAACTATAGCCCTATTGACCGATGCCATATTAAATGATATGACTGTGCGCCAAAGTGAAGTCGTTTATTATAAACTGCTTGGTTTCAAAGAGGCAGACATTGCCAAAAAACTGGGTATATCTCAAGCCAGTGTAAATAATGCTTCTACAGCTACAAAATGGTATTGTATAGAAGAATCCATAAAATATTTTGAACAGATAAATTTTGAAGGATATGAATAGTTGGTTGTTTTTAAGTCTGTTATTGGCACATGTTATAGGTGATTTTTACCTGCAAAATGATAAATACTGTGCACAGAAAGAGGAAAGGAAATTCAAAAGCTGGTTCCTGTATGTGCATTCGCTTATTATCGGTGTGGTATCATGGGTAGTTGTTCCTGTTTATGAATTCAGATTTTATGCCCTTGCCATTGCTTTTTCCCATCTGGTGATAGATGTTATCAAAACATATAGCCCAAAAGGATTATGGAATTTTGTGATTGATCAGGTTGCTCATTTGGCGATATTGATTATAGTGACATTTTCCTTTGACACTACAACAAAGTTGCCAATCCAATCGATGGATTGCAATGGCAGCTACTCTATACCTCTGTTCATATTGGCGTTACTATTGTGCATCAAGCCTGCAAACATCCTGATCAAGCTTGTCTTAAAGAAATATCAAGTTGGAGAGACACAGTCTTGTGAAAATATCAAAAATGCAGGAGCGTTAATTGGTAATTTAGAGCGTATTCTTACAATCATATTCGTTATCATTGGGCAATATGAAGCAATCGGTTTTATAATAGCGGCAAAATCCATCCTTCGATTCAAAGACACGGATACAGCAAAAACAGAGTATGTTCTTGCCGGAACGTTTCTAAGTTTTGGAATTGCATTGCTGTGTGGTTTAATGGTAACAAAATAACAGATGGACAGTTTTCAAGAGAAATACAATGCGCTTGTCATTAAATACAATGCTCTGCTTGCCGAAAATGAAGAACTGAAGTCAATACTTTCACAGCATGGTATAGTGTATTCCACCATCAAACGTGCTGATGAAAGTATAGCATTTTCTTCCATCATATATCCTCCAATCAAACTCTCTCTTGATGAGAAAATTGCATTGTTCCGTAACTTTTTCAAGGGACGAGATGATGTATTTGCACGACGATGGTTCAACAAAGCCACAGAAAAGGGAGGTTATCAACCAGTATGTATCAACGAATGGCGCAGAGGAGTATGTGACAAGAAAAAGCATAAATGTGCAGGGTGTCCCAACCGCAATTTTGCCCCGTTAACCAATCAAGACATATACCGACATCTGGAAGGCAAGGATGAGAACGGATGCGATGTTATCGGTCTGTACGTCGTTACTTCTGATAATAAATGTTCTTTCCTGTGTGCTGATTTTGATGACAAAAATTGCACTCATGGATATAAGAACGATATATTGGCATTTATTTCCATTTGCAGAGAGTGGAGAATTCCGTTCAGTATAGAACGCTCACGCTCTGGAAATGGTGCGCATGTGTGGACTTTCTTTAATGAACCCATATCGGCCTGCAAAGCAAGGAAATTAGCCAATGCAATTCTTACGGAAGCCATGAAACGCAATGGACGGATTACATTCGATTCATACGATCGTTTCTTTCCCAATCAGGATAAAGTACCGGAAGGCGGATTCGGCAATCTCATTGCATTACCATTGCAGGGAAAAGCTAGGAAAGCAGGAAACAGCGTTTTTGTAGATGATCAGTTTCTTCCATTCCAGGATCAATGGGCATACCTGTACAATGTAAGAAAAATTGATGAAGGTACCGTAGATGCATTATTGACACAGCATCAGCAGGAAGATTTTGGAACATTGGCCACATCTTCGGAAAATAAACCGTGGGAAATACCAGTCATACAGGGTGTGACCCAGGAAGACTTTAACGGCAGACTTATAATACATAAATCAGACAGGATATATATTCCTTTAAAATCTATTTCAGATAAGATTGGTAATCATTTGAAACATATTGCGGCGTTCAAAAATCCTGAATTCTACAGCAAACAGGCGATGCGTATTTCCACATATAACATTCCTCGTATTATCTGCCGTGCAGATTTTACCGATGAATATCTTGCAATGCCTCGGGGTTGCGAGGATGCCATCATCGACATGCTGTATTCCCTCAAAATTGATTATGAAATAGTTGATAATACAAATCATGGTAAACTTATTGGCGTAACATTCAAAGGAAAGGAACGCGATGAACAGTTGGACGCTATCAATGCCCTCATGCCATTTTCCAACGGTGTGTTGTCTGCAACGACAGCCTTTGGAAAGACTGTTACAGCCGCAGCTCTGATTGCCCGAAGAAAGACAAATACACTTATTCTGGTACACTCCAAGGCATTGCTTATGCAATGGCATGAACGACTGTCTGAATTTCTTGACTTAGATTTTACAGAAGATGAGATTTCCAAGAAACGAGGCAGGAAGAAGGCTTTTTCTCCGGTCGGGTGTCTTGATTCTACCTCTAACACGTTGCATGGTGTTATTGATATAGCCCTTATGCAGTCTTGTTTTGAAAATGACGAAGTCAAGCCTTTTGTAAAAGGATACGGGATGGTCATTGTAGACGAGTGTCATCACGTATCTTCCATAACATTTGAGAATGTATTAAAACATGTTACGGCACATTATGTCTATGGACTTACTGCCACTCCAATCCGCAAAGATGGTTTGCAGCCTATTATCTTTATGCAATGCGGCCCGATTCGGTTTTCTGCCGATGCCAAGGCACAGATACAGAAGCAGTCGTTCCAACGTTATCTTGTGCCGAGATTTACATCTTACAGACCTGTTACCGATGATAAACAATCGTTTACGGCACTATCACAATCCCTCGCTGAATCGGAAATACGTAATAATCTTATAATAGAGGATGTTCTTAATGTCGTGGCTGCAGGCCGAACACCTATAATACTTACTGCCAGAACTTCTCATGTAGAATTGCTTGCCGAAATGTTGAAGCAGCATGTAGCCAACATCATACAACTCACAGGAGAAGGGACTGCGAAAAACAAGAGAGAAACGCTGCAAAAGTTACAGGATATACCCAAAGATGCCCCTCTTGTAATAGTAGCCACGGGAAAATATGTGGGAGAGGGATTTGACTATCCACGACTTGATACACTGTTTTTGGCACTGCCAATCTCATGGAAAGGATTGGTGGCACAATATGCCGGACGTTTGCACCGTGAGAATGAGGGGAAAAAAGATGTCCGTATTTACGACTATATTGATATACACGAACCTGTTTGTGAGAGCATGTATCGTAAACGCCTGAAAGGATACTCTGCCATCGGTTATCGTGTACTGTCAAAAGATAATCCGACATTGTTTGATGACACAGAAAACTTGCACACATCGTCATGTGAAGGACAGATTTTCAATGGCAGCACGTTCCGCTTGGCATTTATGGAAAATTTGAAAAGTTCAAGACAATCTATTGTCATATCCTCTCCAAAACTCTATCGCACAGAACGAAACACATTTGTTAAAACGCTCAGAGAGCTTCATGCGAGTGGTATTCAAGTAGCAATTCTCACATCAGAGGAAAACAGTCAGACGGATTATCTAAAAAGTTTGGGATTATATGTAAAGATTGTACCGAAACTATCATTATCCTCGTACGTTATAGATAAGTCCACAGTCTGGTATGGTAGTATCAATATACTTGGCTATGTAACAGAGGAAGACAATATTATTAAAATCACAGATGTGAAACTTGCAAATGAGCTACTTGATGTCATTTACAATAGTGGAAAATAGAAAAAACAAATAAGTGGTAAAAATCATCGATTTACTCTCGCATGACAGTATTCCAAATGTGATGACTCTTGCCGAACAGATGAGAATAACAGCCAAAGCCGCAGAAAACAAAAATTGATTTTTCTGGAGGGGCGCAGTTTACGTCTGTCCATTTAATTTGTGTTTCTAAAAATAGCCTTTCCAAATGATAAAATAACAGCATATAGAATTGGATTCTATTTGAGCAAATTTATATGCTGTTGCTTTTTATTTTCTGACTTTTCTGTCAGTCGCTTGTTTCCGCTGGCGTCGGCGTCCATTGTATAGACGTGAAAGGGAAAAGGTTTTCGGGCTGAATACACTCTGAAAGAGGAAGATTCTGCCCGAAACGGCAAAGAAATCAGACCTTTTCGCTTTCAATAGAGTCTGTTGACCGTGGAAATATCATCAGAAAGCGACTTCACACATTGAGAGCTGGTATGGATTCCATTCAGCTTTTCTGGCAGCCCGCTATTTCCCGGATCAAGACCTGGATGAACGGCTGCGCCAGCGTTTTGACTATCTGTTCGGTCTGCTTCATGACTGCGATAAGATGGAGCCCAAGTACTATGCTTCCCGCATTCAGAACACTTCGGGAACAATCGGTATGCTGGTCGACAAGTATCAGGCCTATCACGATGTAAACGATCTGAAGAACGCTTCGCGTCTTGCCGACTGGCTGATGAATACCTGGCAGAGAAAGGACGGGGCTTATGTGAATCATAATACGGTATATACAAGTGTGATTTATGTTGCAAAGAGTATGCTGGAGCTGACTTTGGAAGGACGCAGATTAGGAAAGACAGACAAGACCTGGGCGGCTGCAGCCAGGCGGCATTATCAGTCGGCTAAGCGGGCGATCGATCTGGTCGATCCTTATCTGAAGGTGAAGCAGACCTGTAGTGCCGATACGGGGGTGACAGAGGATTCTCTGAGCTTTGGCAATCCACATCCGGAACTTTATGAGACACGTTCTTTCGTGATTGGTGAACAGTATGTCAACATGATCAGTGACTGGCAGACGGTCAATACGCAGGACAACGACGTGCATGAGCTGTTCAAGTGTATGGGTGAGGCCATGCTGGTGAATGCATTTGTGGTGGAACGTGAGGATGGAAGCCTTATCGGATATAATTGTAAGATAAAGCGTACGGAAAACATGTTGGAAGTCTTGGCCGATGAGAAGCAAATTGTAAATTTGCATTGTAACCTGAAGTCGCCTTATCAAGTGTCATTTTGCGGACAGACCCGCAACTTGAAGAAGAATTATAGAGGATGGGCCTTCGGGGAAGATATCTATAAATAAAAGATTGGAATTAAGAAAATTGAAAACGATGAAAAGACTTTTGAGTTTGATCAGCTTTTGCCTGCTGAGTATTACTCTCTATGCGTCTCCTATAACGGGATTGCTGGAACGTATTGACAAAGGGGCTTCCCGTAAGTTCGTTATTGAACTGCAGAAAGGAGAAAAAGACTTCTTCGAACTGGATCAGAAGGAGAAGAAGGTTGTGATACGTGGAAACAATTATGTAAGTATTGCTACGGGTATCAATTGGTATTTAAAATATTATGTCGGAGTGAACCTGTCATGGAACGGTATGCAAGCTGACCTTCCCGAGATACTTCCTCCGGTGGTGAAGAAGGAGCGGCATGAAACGGACCTGAAGCTCCGTTATGATTTCAATTATTGTACGTTCTCTTACAGCATGGCTTTCTGGGACTGGGAACGATGGGAGCAGGAAATTGACTGGATGGCACTTCACGGTATTAATTTGCCGCTTGCCATGGTTGGTACTGACGTGGTGTGGAAAAATGTGCTGGAAGAACTGGGCTATACACGTGAGGAAATCAATGATTTCATTGCAGGCCCCGGTTTTCAGGCCTGGTGGCTGATGAATAATCTGGAAGGTTGGGGAGGTCCTAATCCGGACAGTTGGTATGAACGCCAGGAAGAGCTTCAGAAACGTATCCTGAAGCGTATGCGTGAATATGGCATCGAACCGGTTCTGCCCGGGTATTCCGGTATGGTTCCTCACAATGCGAAGGAGCGGCTGGGGCTGAACGTGGCCGATCCCGGATTGTGGAACGGTTATCATCGTCCGGGTTTTTTACAGCCTACAGATCCGCAGTTCGAACGGATTGCTTCCTTGTATTATCGTGAGATGACCCGTTTGTATGGGCGGGCTTCTTATTACAGCATGGATCCTTTTCATGAAGGAGGAAACACGTCGGGAGTGGATTTGGAGGCCGCTGGAAAAGCAATCTGGAAAGCGATGAAGCAGGCCAATCCCCGTGCGGCATGGGTCGTGCAGGCTTGGGGCGCCAATCCCCGGCCGCAGATGATCCGGAACTTGCCTGCCGGCGACATGGTGGTGCTGGATCTGTTTTCAGAGAGCCGTCCCCAGTGGGGCGATCCGTCTTCATCCTGGTATCGGAAAGAGGGCTTCGGTCAGCATGACTGGCTGTTCTGTATGTTGTTGAACTACGGAGGTAATGTTGGCCTGCACGGGAAGATGGCACATCTGATAGACGAATTCTATAAGGCGAAGGAAAGTCCGTTGGGAAAGACCTTGAAGGGGGTAGGCATGACCATGGAAGGTATAGAGAACAATCCGGTAATGTACGAACTGCTGTGCGAACTGCCCTGGCGGGAACAGCGCTTCTCAAAGGATGAATGGCTGGAAGGGTATCTGAAAGCACGCTATGGGAAGTCGGACAGTCTGGTTTCGCAGGCATGGAGGTTGTTAAGTAATACCATTTATAACTGCCCGGCTGCTTCCACTCAGCAGGGTACGCATGAATCCATTCTTTGCGCGCGGCCATCCTGGAAGGCTTATCAGGTATCCAGCTGGTCGGAAATGTCCGACTATTATGATCCTGCGGATGTGATCCGTGCCGCCGGTATGATGTTAGATGCTTCGGCGCGTTTCCGTGGAAACAATAATTTTGAGTATGATCTGGTGGATATTGTGCGGCAGGCCGTTGCCGAAAAAGGCCGTCTGATGTACCGGGTACTTGTTGACGCATACAAGGCCGGTGACCGGGAACTCTTTACACTTTCGTCAGAACACTTCCTGAAGCTGATTTTGCTGCAAGACCGTTTATTGGCCACTCGTCCGGAATTTAAGGTAGGGCGCTGGCTGGAAAGCGCACGTCAGCTGGGACAAACGGAAGAAGAAAAAGACTGGTATGAATGGAATGCCCGTGTGCAGATTACGACGTGGGGGAACCGGATTGCTTCTGATGATGGGGGACTGCATGATTATTCTCATAGAGAATGGAACGGACTTTTGCGTGACTTTTATTATCTGCGCTGGAAAACCTGGCTGGATGAGCAATTAAAAACTTTTGAGGGTGGGCAGCCGGAGAAGGTTGACTTTTATGCTTTGGAAGAACCCTGGACAGTGAAGCATAATTCTTATGCTTCGGAAGCCGAAGGAAATCCGGTAGATGTGGCATGTGAGGTATATCGTGAAATCAAACTTCCCTGATTTTTCCTTGGAGTGTCTTGAACTTAAAGAACGTTTCGACCTTTCTGTTAGAAGGTAGAAACGTTTTTATTGTTGTTTCAAACGAAACGATGTGTATGAATGACGGAGAAATGGTTGCCTCCTAGAAATTGATATTGAAACCAGCCATTACCGTTGCTCGCGGCATGGGGTAACCGGCATTGATCTCGTATTTTTGTGCCAGCAGGTTTTCTCCTCGTGTCCAAATCTCTATCCAGCGAGTGGCCTGGAAGGAAGCCCGTACGTTCCACAGCACAAATGACTCTTTCATAACGGGGTCAGTCTGTGTATAAAGTCCGGCAATGCACTGTAGGCCGGTAGATACGTTCCAGTGTCCTTGCTGGAAACTGGTACCGGCATATAATTTGTGTTCCGGAGCGGCAATGACAGGATGCTTCATGTGCAGGTAACTGTAGTTTCCGTCCGCCGACCAAATACGGTTGATCCGATAAGCCGCCTGCAATTCGATTCCCGTATTTTCTATGTTTCCGGAATTCTGGTTCAGCATTCCACTCCCGTTTGGATTGGGAAGAGTCTGTATCAAGTTTCTGGCGTCAATATAAAACAAGTTTACGCCATAGGACAGTTGTCCCTCCATCAGCTGTTGTGAGAAAGCCAGTTCGTAGTTCCACATTGATTCCGGTTGCAAATCAGGATTTTGTGGAGGAAACATGTACATCTCTCTCAGAATAGGGTATCGAAAGCCTTTGGAGGCAGAAATCTTCAGTTCCATGGCCTGCGGTAGATGAAAGGCCAGTCCGGTTTGTGGCACCCATTCCGTGCCTACCCGCGAGTGATGGTCTACCCGTAATCCGGCATTGAAGGTCAGCCAGGGGCTAAAGTTCTGCCGGAAGTCGATGTAACCGGCCAGTTCGTCTTCCTGCTTGTCTACCAGGTCGGAGGTTGTACCAACCTTGTTCCCGCTCACATATTCATTCCAGGCATGTCCCCCGTAACGGAACCAATCAACTCCCAAAGTTATTCGGTTTCCCTTGAAGAATTGCGCGCTTTGGTAGAGGGAAATTCCTGCCATATAATCGTGGGAGTTGAAACGAGCCTCCTGAGGACTTTCTCCTTTGGAAGGAGTATACCCGTCGTTTATCCAATGTTTCCCCCAGTTGTAGAAGAAACTCAATCCGCCGGAAGTCTTTTCGTAGTGATTTTCCAGAGCGAACGAGGTCATGCCTCGTGTGATTCGCTGGTCGCCATCCAGCAAGGGGGCATTGAGCGGTCCCGGATAGGATGCGTTGAAATGTGTTACATTCACATCACCGCGCAGGTTCCAGTAGTCTGTTACCTCATATCCCAGTTTGGCATAACCTCCATACTGTTCGAATCCCATGTCGGCGCGATGACCGTCTGTGTGGTTGTAGGAACCGGAAACAACGCTTGAAAATCGTTCCTTTCGGACCTGGTTTGTCAATTCCGTTTCCAAGGTGTTATACGAGCCGTATCCAGCATGCAGATGCGTGTTTACACCATTTTCCTGCATTTTTCGGGTTACGATGTTGATGACACCGCCCATGGCGTTCGATCCGTACAACACTGAGGCGGGTCCTCGTAACACTTCCACCCGTTCGGCCAGGAAAGACTGGTACGCATCGGCAATAGGATGACCGAAGATACCGGCATATTGCGGATGACCGTCGATCAAGACCATCAGGCGGGCTGTTCCTCCACTTAGCCCGCGCAGGGAAATGCTTCCTGCGGCCCCGTTGGACACCCCATAACCCATCACTCCTCGTGAAGTAACAAAGAGTCCGGGAATCTGTTCGGTAAGTACAGGTAGTAAAGACGGCTGTAGGGAATGTTCAATCTGGGTACGGTTTACCACCGATACCGCTTGTGACAGATGACGCACATCTGTCTCATGGCGGGTACCGGTTACAACTATTTCGTCTATTTTGTAAATCCGGCTGGTATCCAACGTATCGCGTGACTGTGCTTGAGTTGTTCCTGTCTGGAGGGTCAGTCCAAGTCCTATGATAGAAAGATATAGTTTTTTCATTTGATTCATTGGCTGTAAATTTATTTTAACTCCTTTGGAATATATTACATGATCAGGTGCGGCAAAAGTAGTAAATATTCCGGTGTTTTGCTTTACCTGCATGACAGATTATCTTCCTCCTGTTATCGGATAAGGACAAATGGGATAAACTATACCGGAGTGGAATTTGGAATAAATGACCACTTCTTTGGAGTTTCTGATGTATTTTCGTTTTTTTATTCTTTTTACTTTTGCTTCTCAAATTGGAGAATTTTCTTGATTTTTGTATAAAATAAAGAATATGGCAATGCAAATGAAAGCAGCTCAAATCAAAAGTTACTATGTTTGCCAACATTGACAGCGGTTAATCCGCCCAAAGAATAATAT
>ENA-ORSF01000238-ORSF01000238.1-human-gut-metagenome-genome-assembly--contig:-NODE-238-length-19133-cov-3.15374_pt1 | contig 19133 bp, 30 predicted proteins | sample MGYA00242188_ERZ509155 | MGnify/ENA primary metagenome ERZ509155 (study PRJEB26280, sample SAMEA2338656) | human gut metagenome | biome: human gut; feature: human-associated habitat; material: faeces...
GGCCGCCGATGCCGGAGCATCCGACGATGCGCATGGTGCAGCCGCCGATGCCGAATCGGACGCCTGCGCCGACGCTGCAAGTGTCCAGTCAGCCGATACAGCCAACCGTACAGCCGACCCCGCGCCGGATGCCGCCGATGCTTATGCCCGTTGCGCGCGGGCAGAAAACGGCGCTGCATTTGCAGGAGAGCGGGTGTGCGCGGATTCGGTTCGGTTTCGGGTGGCATGCGAACGATTCCCGATGCGATGTGGATGCGTCGGCGTTTCTGCTGGGCGAAAGCGGACGCGTGCTGTCTGATGAAGGGTTTGTGTTCTACGGGCAGCAGACGTCAAGCGACGGCAGTGTCCGCTTTCAGCCAAGCGGCGCGGACGACCGGGAGACGATTACTGTTGACACTGCGCGAATTGACCCGCGAATCCGCAAAATCGTTTTTATGCTGACGATTGACGAAGCGCTGACGCAGAAACTGCACTTCGGAATGCTGCAAAACGTGTATCTGCGCATTCTGGACGACCGCGACGGGCGAGAAATCCTCAGCTATCCGCTGGGAAACGCGTTCGAGAACGTGACCAGCATGACGCTGGGCGAACTCTACCTGCATCAGGGACAGTGGAAATTCAACCCCGTCGGCAACGGCGTTCATATGGATTTGGCGGGGCAGTGCGCACTGTACGGCGTGACGCTCGCGTGAGGAGGAACAGCGGATGATTCGATTTGAGACAGTCAATGAGCTGGCGCTGAAGGTGACGTGTCAGGGCGGCGGCGTGCTGTACACAAAGGCGGGCGCGTTTATCGCGGGGGAGAGCGCTGGCGGGAAGAACTATACGTTTGAGAAGGTTCTGTTTGGCCCGCAGCAGGGGCTGCTGCAGGCGGCGTTCGGTGCGCTGACCCGGCGCATGGCGGGCGAAAATCTGCCGCTGATGAAGGTGAATTTCGGCGGCGATTCGCAGACGTACTACGCGAACGCGGGACAGCATGTGACAGCCTATCAGCTGGCGCGCGGCGAAGTACTGTCTGTGGAGGCGGAGAACATCCTCGCGTTCACGGGCGACTGCGATTACAACGTGCGCTTCCTGGGCATGGGCGTGGTGTCGCAGAAGGGCATCGCGACCTCGACATTGACCGGGCGCGGCGACAGCGCGTATGTGGCGGTGCTCTCTGACGGCAACCCGCTGGTGATGAACAATCACAAGTCCCGCGCGACGATTTCCGTTGACCCGGATGCGGTTATCTGCTGGATGGGGCAGGAGGGCGACAACTGCGACCCGCAGATTCGCACGGACATCAACTGGAAAACGCTCATCGGGCAGGCATCCGGCGAATCCTATGCTTACGAGTGGGGCGGCAACCAGCCTGTGACGGTGATTGTGCAGCCGTCGGAAAGAAAAGGCGGAATCAGGCTGGCGGTTGACTGACGCATTATTTCCATTCTTTCGGGAATTTCTCTCTCCCTCTGCCCGTTATATAGGTAAAAGGAGGTTTTCCTATGAAGAAACGCATTTTCGCGCTTCTGCTGGCGGCAATGCTTCCGCTGGGCGCGGCAATCGCTGATGAACCGCTCACCGACGGCACGGTGCTGGTCGATTGGGTGGATGGACAGGAGACCTATACCGCCATTTGTTCCGGCGAACTCACCCTGCGCTACGACGCAGACACGAATACATACGCCACGGCAGATGGACTCATCTGGAAAACGGAGGGGGCACTGCCCTTCGCGACGTATCAGCCGCTGCTGATGCCGCGGACGCGCGAAGAGCTGCTGCAATGCAATGCCATTTACGCGGCGCTGCAAGACGCGTCCGGCTTCTGGTCGGAGAAAGTCACGGGTACGGAAGTGCTGCCAGTGTATGCCGCGCCGGACGAAAATTCCTACCGCGCATCAAACGGCAAGGCAAGCGTCTCACTGGCGGGCGGCGCGACGCTTCTGATGCAATATGGCGACTGGTCGCTCGTGCGGTACGAGGTCAACAGCAGCCGGATGCGTATCGGCTGGGTGCATACGAATCAGCTCGGCAGCGCGCCGGTGATGCTCACGGATATTCCTGTGACACTCAAAGAGGGCGCGTTCCTGACGGACGACCCCGCTACAAGCTGGTATCACACGGCGGAAGGGGACACGCTGACAGACGTGCGTCTGCTGGCGCAGTATGACCCGTTCTGGGTCTATGCGCGCGCGACAATGCGGGACGGCACGATGCTATGGGGCTTCGTGCCGCTGATGAGCGTACAGCTGAACGACACGGTGGATGCGGCGGCGATGGCGAGCGTCTGTGGGACGTGGGGCTTCTACGGCGGCGGGGAGCTGATGGGCTGGGTGTTCACGCTGATGGCGGACGGACAGGGCGTCTGCTACGCGATTTCGGATGAAGCGTCGGAAAGTATGCGCTACTTGACCGAAGGCATCACCGCGGATATGAATCCGGAAAGCGCCGGAATGTTCCAATGGCAGATTGTCGGCGGAACGAATGGGTATGCGCACGACTTCATCCTCAACAACACCAGCAATGGGACGTATGTGCGCTATCATGCGGCACTGACGGAGGATGACCACTTGGGCTTCTACCAGTGCGAAGCGGGCGGACATTATCAGCGCCTCCCATAATGGACAAATGCAGCAGCCAAATCAGGCAGGCATCCGGCGGAAAACCGGGTGCTTTTTTTATGCGGAAAAGAGGAGAGAGGAACATTCAGCGATATATATGGAAGTCCGAACGTTCGTCAAAAAAACGGCAAGTCAGCGACATTACAAATAGATACACACGGATAAGTGTGAATAAAACTTGACGCAAGAGCAGGAAAATCAACACGTTGCTGAACGAAAAATGCAAAAAGTACGGATGACAAGGGCAAAAGGGGCAAACACGCTCCAAAACAGGACACACTGGACGGCGTGTATATGCCGAAAGATTGCAAATGCGGGCACAGGGCGGGTTTTGCGGGTCGAGAAAGTGAAAAAAGCCAAAAATTTTCCTGAAAAAACTGCGCAAAACCCCTTGCAATTTTCATGTGTATCTGATATAATCAGAGTGTTGTCTGTACAGGGATGATGTGCTAAGTTGCCGCCAGGCCATGGCGGGTAATTAGCGCGGACCAGCCCGACAATCGGGCGACGGACTCGAAGCGCAGCGGCGACCGCACCTGCAGTGGAAGCCGGACGGCGCCAACGAGACGACATTAGGAGGTAAATCAATGGCCACCCAGAAAATCCGCATCAAGCTCAAGAGCTATGAGCACACCCTGATCGATCAGTCCGCGGAGCGGATTGTCGAGACTGCCAAGCGCACCGGCGCCCGCGTGTCGGGCCCGATTCCGCTCCCCACGGAGAAGGAAATCGTGACCATCCTGCGCGCTACCCACAAGTACAAGGACAGCCGCGAGCAGTTCGAGCGCCGTACCCATAAGCGCCTGATCGACATCATGAACGCCAGCGCCAAGACCGTGGACGCCATGTCGAAGCTTGAACTTCCTGCTGGTGTCGAAATTGAAATGAAGCTGTAAGGCAGGAGGACGAAACAATGAAGAAAGCGATCGTGGGTAAGAAGATCGGCATGACGCAGATCTTCACCGAAGATGGCCGTCTTGTTCCGGTCACTGTGATCAAGGCCGGCCCCTGCACGGTTGTGCAGACCAAGACTGTCGAATCTGATGGCTACAACGCCGTTCAGGTTGGTTTTGGCGAGCTGACCGAGAAGCGCGCTGAGAAGCTGCTCAGCAAGCCGGTTCAGGGCCACTACAAGAAGGCTGGCGTCGAGGCCAAGCGCGTGCTGCGCGAATTCCGCTTCGATGACTGCTCTGGTTACAAGGTCAATGATGTGCTGAAGGTTGACCAGTTCGTCGCGGGCGACAAGATCGACGTGACCGGCACCTCCAAGGGCCATGGCTTCACCGGCCCGGTGGCCCGCTGGAATCAGCACACCGGCCCTATGGCGCACGGCTCCAAGTATCATCGCGGCGTCGGCTCCATGTCCGCTAACTCCGATCCTTCCCGCGTGTTCAAGAACAAGCACATGGGCGGCCATTACGGCGTGGATCGTGTGACTGTTCAGAACCTGGAAGTCGTGTCTGTGGATGCTGAACGCGACCTGCTGCTGGTCAAGGGCGCTGTGCCCGGTGCCAACGAAGGCCTGCTGGTCATCCGCGACACGGTCAAGTGATGCCGCGAGGAGGATTGAACAATGGCTAAGACTGCTCTTTACAATATGGAAGGCGCGGCCATTGGCGAGATTGAACTGAGCGATGCGATCTTCGCGTCCGACGTTAATGTCGCCGCTATGCATCTGGTCGTCCGTTCCTATCTGGCCGCACAGCGCCAGGGCACGCAGAGTGCCAAGACCCGCACGGAAGTCCGCGGCGGTGGTCGCAAGATCTACCGTCAGAAGGGCACCGGCAATGCTCGTCATCATGGCAACCGCGCTCCGCAGTTCCGTCACGGCGGCGTTGTGTTCGCGCCCAAGCCCCGCGATTATGTGATCGCTGTGCCGAAGAAGGTTCGCCGCCTTGCTTTCAAGAGCGCGCTGACCTCCAAGCTCAACGACGGCGACATCATCGTGGTGGACGAGCTGACCCTCTCCGAAGGCAAGACCAAGCTGATGGCGAACGTGCTGAAGAAGCTGGGCGCTGAAAAGAAGGCGCTGGTCGTGCTGCCGGAAAAGGACGAGAACGTGGTTCGCGCCACGGCGAACCTGCCGCAGGCAATGACCACCTACGTCAACACCCTGAATGTTTATGACATCCTGAACGCCGGCAAGGTCGTCCTGACCAAGGCTGCCGTCGCTTCTGTTGAGGAGGTGTACGCGTAATGAAGTCCGTGCACGACGTGATTATTCGCCCGGTGCTGACCGAAAAAGCGTACGACGGTTTTGCCGATAAGAAGTACGTGTTTGAAGTGGCCATCAATGCCACCAAGACCGAGATCAAGCAGGCTGTTGAAGCGGTTTTCGCGGAAGACGGCGTGAAGGTCGAAAAGGTCAATACCCTGCGCACGATTGGCAAGATCAAGCGTCAGGGCCGCAGTGAAGGCCGCACCCCGGAAGTCAAGAAAGCCTATGTTACGCTGAAGAAGGACTCTAAGCCGATTAAGTTCTTCGAAGGCATGGGCGAGTAAAGCAGGGAGGACAAGAAACATGGCTATCCGCACTTATAAGCCGACTTCGCCCGCCCGGCGCTTTATGTCGGTTCTGACCTATGAGGAAATCACCAAGAAGTCTCCTGAGAAGAGCTTGGTGGAATACCTCAAGAAGAACGCCGGCCGCAACAAGCAGGGCAAGATCACCGTCCGTCATCAGGGCGGCGGCAACAAGATCAAGTACCGCGTGATTGATTTCAAGCGCAACAAGCTGGAAATTCCGGCGAAGGTTGCCGCGATTGAGTACGACCCGAACCGCAGCGCGTTCATCGCCCTGCTGTTCTACGCCGACGGCGAGAAGCGTTACATCCTGGCTCCTCTGGGCCTGAATGTGGGCGACACCGTGGTGTCCTCTGAGAACGCGGACATCAAGCCCGGCAACACGCTGCCGCTGGCGAACATCCCGGTCGGCACGCTGATCCACAACCTGGAGCTCAAGCCCGGCCGCGGTGGTCAGCTGGTTCGTTCCGCCGGCATGAGCGCGCAGCTCATGGCGAAGGAAAACGGCTTTGCGACCGTCCGTCTGCCCTCCGGTGAAATGCGCAAGCTGCCGCTGAACGCGAAGGCGACCATCGGCACCGTCGGCAACACCGACCATGAGAACGTCCGCCTGGGCAAGGCTGGCCGCGTCCGTCATATGGGCGTGCGTCCGACCGTCCGCGGCGTCGTCATGAACCCGAACGATCACCCGCATGGCGGCGGCGAGGGCAAGAGCCCCGTTGGTCTGCCGGCTCCTGTGACTCCGTGGGGCAAGCCCGCTCTGGGCCTGAAGACCCGCAAGCACAAGAAGTATTCCAACAAGATGATCGTCAAGCGCGCTGGCAAGTAATCGCGCATCCTACAGGAAGGAGGCAGCCAACCAATGAGCCGCTCTATTAAGAAGGGCCCCTATGTTGAATCTGCGCTGATGAAGCGCATTGTTGAGATGAACAAGTCCGGCAAGAAGAACGTGGTCAAGACCTGGTCCCGTTCCTCCACGATTTTCCCGGATTTCGTTGGCCACACCATCGCCGTGCACGATGGCCGCAAGCATGTTCCGGTCTATGTGACCGAGGATATGGTCGGTCACAAGCTGGGCGAATTCGCGCCCACCCGTACCTTTAAGGGTCACGCGGGTGACAAGGCGACTGCCCGCAAGTAAGAGAGGAGTGAAACGATATGGCAACCCGTTCGAAGACGAAGACGCAGGCTCGTCAGGCGTCCGCCGACAAGCGTCCGAAGGCTATTGCTAAGTACGTTCGCATCTCTCCTCGCAAGGTGAAGATCGTTATCGACCTGATCCGTGGCAAGAATGTGGACGAAGCCGCCGCGATTCTGACCTACACCCCCAAGGCCGCTTCCCCCGTTGTGCTGAAGGTGCTCAATAGCGCCATCGCCAACGCGGTGAACAACCAGGAGCTGGACCGCAAGGAGCTGTACGTTGCTGAGGTTTACGCAAACCCCGGCCCGACGCTCAAGCGCTACGTTGCCCGCAGCCGCGGCAGCGCGTCCCCCATGCTCAAGCGCACCAGCCACATCAGCGTGGTGCTGGACCAGAAGAAGGCGTAAGGAGGTTTATCCATGGGTCAGAAAGTCAATCCCCACGGAGCTCGCGTGGGCGTCATCTTCGGCTGGAGCACCCGCTGGTATGCGGACAAGAAGGACTTCGCCAACAACCTGGTTGAAGACTTCAAGCTTCGCAAGATGATTAAGGAAAAGTACTATGCTGCCGGCATCAGCCGCATCGACATTGAACGCACCGCTAAGGACGTGACCGTCAACATCATGACCAGCAAGCCCGGCATGATCATCGGCCCGAAGGGTGCTACCATCGAGCAGCTGAAGGCAGAAGTGACCAAGCAGCTCGGCCGCCCGGCGCAGATCAACGTGATGGAGATCAAGCAGCCCGATGCGGACGCGCAGCTGGTGGCGGAGAACATCGCTCAGCAGCTGGAGAAGCGCATCAGCTTCCGCCGTGCCCTGAAGCAGGCGCAGCAGCGCGCGATGAAGCTCCCCGGCGTGAAGGGTATCAAGACCAGCGTTTCTGGTCGTCTGGGCGGCGCGGACATTGCCCGCACCGAGCATTATCATGATGGCTCCATCCCGCTGCAGACCCTGCGCGCCAACATCGACTACGGCTTCGCTGAAGCCAAGACCACCTATGGCCGTCTGGGCGTGAAGGTGTGGATCTACAAGGGTCAGATCCTGCCGAAGGCTAAGAAGGCTCCGGTCGCGAAGGAGGTTAAGTAACCCATGCTGATGCCCAAGAGAGTCAAGCGCCGCAAGGTTTTCCGCGGCCGCATGAAGGGTGCTGCTCATCGCGGCAACTTCCTCGCTTACGGTGAATACGGCCTTCAGGCCACTGAGCCCTGCTGGGTTACCTCTCAGCAGATTGAGGCCGCCCGTATCGCCCTGACCCGTTACACCAAGCGTGGCGGTCAGGTGTGGATTAAGATTTTCCCCGATAAGCCCGTTACCGAAAAGCCGGCTGAAACCCGAATGGGTTCCGGCAAGGGCTCTCCGGAATACTGGGTTGCAGTTGTCAAGCCCGGCCGCGTGCTGTTTGAAATCGCTGGCGTGCCCGAAGAAGCCGCTCGCGAAGCCCTGCGCCTGGCTGCCCACAAGCTGCCCCTGAAGACCAAATTCATCAAGCGTGCTGACGAAGCCGTGACCGAAGCGGGTGGTGAAGAGTAATGAAAGCGAATGAATTCACGTCCATGAGCAAGGAACAGCTGACCGAAAAGGTCGCTGAGCTGAAGAAGGATCTCTTCACCCTTCGTTTCCAGCTCGCTACCGGCCAGCTGCAGAACACCATGCAGATTACTGCGGTTAAGCGCGACATTGCCCGCGCCAAGACCGTGCTGCGCCAGCTGGAGCAGGCGTAAGTGAGATTGGAAGGAGGCAGCTGCTGCCATGTCTGAAACGAACAACACTCAGGAGCGCGGACTGCGCAAGACCCGTATCGGCGTCGTCGTGTCCGACAAGATGGACAAGACCGTCACCATTCAGATCAAGACGCGCGTCCGTCATCCCCTGTACGGCAAGATCATGAACCAGACCTCGAAGCTCAAGGTTCATGACGAAAACAATGAGTGCGGCGTCGGCGATACCATCCGCGTGATGGAAACTCGTCCGCTGTCCCACGACAAGCGCTGGCGCCTGGTCGAAATCATCGAGAAGGCCAAGTAATCCCGCTGTCATGTAAGGAGGAAAAACCCTATGATTCAGCCGCAAACCCGGCTTAAGGTCGCCGATAACTCCGGCGCCAAGGAAATCATGTGCATCCGCGTGCTGGGCGGTTCTTTCCGGCGTGACGGTTCCATCGGTGATGTCATCGTGGCCAGCGTCAAGACCGCGACCCCCGGCGGCACCGTGAAGAAGGGCGACGTCGTGAAGGCGGTTATCGTCCGTATGCGCAAGAACAAGCGGCGTCCCGACGGCTCTTACATCAAGTTTGATGACAACGCTGCCGTTATCATCAACGATGCGAAGCTGCCGCGCGGAACCCGTATCTTTGGACCCGTTGCCCGTGAGCTGCGCGAGAAGGACTTCATGAAGATCGTCTCCCTGGCTCCCGAAGTTCTGTAAGGAGGCGGAAGAGATGCACGTTCGCAAGAATGATCAGGTGATGGTCATCACCGGCAAGGATAAGAACACGAAGGGCAAGATCACCGTCGCCTTCCCCAAGACCGGCAAGGTCATCGTCGAAGGCGTGAACATGGTGACTCGCCACCAGAAGGCGCGCAATGCCATGCAGCCCGGCGGCATCGTGAAGAAGGAAGCGGCGATTGACGCTTCCAACGTGATGCTGATTTGCCCCAAGTGCGGCAAGCCCACCCGCGTTTCCCACAAGGTGAACGTGGCTGTGGATGCCAACGGCAAGAAGAACCGCACGATGGTCCGCGTCTGCAAGAAGTGCGGCGCCGATATTGACTGAGAAGGAGGAAAAGTCTGATGGCTACCCGTATTAAGGAAAAGTATCTGGCCGAGGCTGTTCCTGCTCTTCAGCAGAAGTTCGGCTACAAGAACGTCATGGAGATCCCGAAGCTGGACAAGATCGTGATCAACATGGGTCTGGGCGATTGCAAGGACAACGCCAAGGCGTTTGAAATGGCGATCAACGAGCTGACGACCATTGCTGGCCAGAAGCCCATGGTCACCAAGGCCAAGAAGTCGATTGCAAACTTCAAGCTCCGTGAGGGTCAGAACATCGGCGCGAAGGTTACCCTGCGCGGCGCCCGCATGGAAGAATTCATGGACAAGCTGGTCAACATTGCGCTGCCCCGCGTCCGTGACTTCCGCGGCGTTTCCGATAAGGCTTTCGATGGCCGCGGCAATTACGCCCTCGGCATTCGTGAGCAGCTGCTCTTCCCCGAAATCGAGTACGACAAGGTCGAGCACATTCGCGGCATGGAGATGATCTTCGTGACCACCGCCAAGACCGACGAAGAGTGCAAGGAGCTGCTGCGTCTGCTGGGCATGCCCTTCGCGCAGGCGTAATAAGGAGGAGAACATCTAATGGCTAAGACGAGTATGAAGCTCAAGCAGGCGAGGACGCCCAAGTTCTCCACCCGCGCTTACACCCGCTGCCGTCTGTGCGGCCGTCCCCACTCTGTCCTGCGCAAGTACGGCGTGTGCCGTATCTGCTTCCGTGAGCTGGCCTACAAGGGCGAGATTCCGGGCGTGCGCAAGGCCAGCTGGTAATCGGGGAGAGAAACGGAAGGAGGTACCAACATGGTTGTGAATGATCCCATCGCCGATATGCTCACCCGAATCCGCAACGCGCAGGTCGCTAAGCACGAGGCTGTGACGCTGCCGGCCAGCAACACGAAGAAGGCTATCGCCAAGATCCTGTTGGCGGAAGGCTATGTGAAGGCTGTGGACTACATTGATGACGGCCTGCAGGGCTCCATCAAGGTGACTTTGAAGTATATCAACGGCAAGACCCCCGTTATCGCGGGTCTGAAGCGCATCAGCAAGCCCGGCCTGCGTGTATACGCGCGCTGCGAAGAGCTGCCCAAGGTTCTGGGTGGTCTGGGCATCGCCATCATCAGCACCAGCAAGGGTCTGATGACGGACAAAGAGGCTCGCAAGAACGCCATCGGCGGCGAAGTGCTGGCCTACATCTGGTAATACCGACACGTTTGTAGGAGGTGTGATTCCATGTCTCGTATCGGACGACTTCCGATCACTGTTCCCGCGGGCGTGACGGTCACTGTGGACAGCAATAACCTGGTTACGGTCAAGGGCCCCAAGGGCACCCTGTCCCAGCAGGTGAACCACGCGATCACGGTCAATCAGGAGGGCAATATGCTCCACCTGACCCGCGCTAATGATAGCAAGGAAAATCGTGCTATGCACGGCCTGTATCGTGCCCTGGTGCACAACATGGTCGTCGGTGTGACGGACGGCTTCTCCAAGACGCTGGAGCTGGTCGGCACCGGTTATCGTGCAGCGGCAGAAGGCGGCAAGAAGCTGACCATCAACATTGGCTTCTCTCACCCCGTCATTCTCGACGCGCCCGAAACCATCAGCTTTGAGACGCCCAACGCCAACACCATCGTTGTCAAGGGCATCGACAAGCAGCAGGTCGGCAACCTCGCGGCTGACATCCGTGCGATCCGCAAGCCGGAACCCTATCTGGGCAAGGGCATTAAGTACACCGGTGAGCACATCCGCCGCAAGCAGGGCAAGACCGGTAAGAAGTAAGAGAGGGAGTGACTGCATATGTTCACCAAGCGCGACCGTAATGAGATCCGCGAGATCCGTCATGCCCGCGTTCGTAAGAAGATCAGCGGCACCCCCGATATGCCGCGTCTGTCCGTTTACCGCAGCCTGAAGCACATCCAGGTTCAGCTCATCGATGATGTGGCTGGCAAGACCCTGTGCGCCGCTTCCACCTTGGAAAAGGACGTGCAGGCTCAGCTGAATGACCTGGATAAGAAGGGCGCTGCCAAGCTGGTGGGCAAGCTCATTGGTGAGCGCGCCCTCGCTGCTGGCTACAAGACCGTGGTGTTCGATCGCGGCGGCTATGTGTACACTGGCCGTGTTGCGGAGGTTGCTGCGGGGGCCCGTGAAGCGGGTCTGGAATTCTAATAAAGGAGGCAGCAGACAAATGCAACGCTACGGACAGGAAAGCGAATTCAAGGATCGTCTGGTTGCTGTCAACCGCGTCTCCAAGACCGTTAAGGGCGGCCGCAACATGCGGTTCTCCGCTCTGGTGGTCGTCGGTGACGAAAAGGGCCGTGTCGGTGCTGGCATGGGCAAGGCCGCTGAGATCCCGGAAGCTATTCGCAAGGCCACCGAGGATGCTAAGAAGCATCTTGTGACCGTCCCCATGGACGGCACCACGATTCCCCATAACACGACGGGTTATTTCTCCACCTCTAAGGTGGTGCTGCTGCCCGCTCCCGAAGGTACTGGCGTTATCGCCGGCGGCGCGGCGCGTGCCGTGCTGGAGCTGGCAGGCGTGGCGGACATCCGCACCAAGTCCTTTGGCACCAACAACCCCATCAACATGGTCAAGGCCACGCTGGAAGCGCTCAAGCAGCTGCGCAGCGCGGAACAGGTCGCGAAGATGCGCGGCAAGACCGTGGAAGAACTGCTGGGCTGAGGAGGTAAAGGACAATGCTGAAAGTTACGCTCATCAAGTCCCCGATCGCGTCTCTGCCGGTTCACAAGGCGACTGTGGCGGCGCTGGGCCTGCGCAAGGTTGGCCAGACCGTCCTTAAGCCCGACAACGCGGCCGTTCGCGGCCAGATCTTCGCTGTGAAGCACATGGTGAAGGTCGAAGAAGTTAACGAGTAAAGGAGGGTAAGCCATGAAACTGCACGAGCTGCATCCCGCCGAGGGTTCCACCACTGCTGCCAAGCGTCTTGGCCGCGGCGTGGGCTCCGGTCTGGGCAAGACCTCCGGTAAGGGTCACAAGGGTGCCAAGGCCCGCAGCGGCGGCGGCAAGCGCCCCGGCTTCGAGGGCGGCCAGATGCCCCTGTATCGTCGCGTCCCGAAGAAGGGCTTCACCAATATCTTCGGTACGGACTATGCGACTGTCAACGTCGAGAACCTCAACGTGTTTGAGGACGGCGCTGTGGTCGATGCGCAGGCGCTCATCGACGCTGGTCTCATCCGCAAGGCTCAGGACGGCCTGAAGGTTCTGGGCAACGGCGAACTGACCAAGAAGCTGACGGTGAAGGCTGCAAAGTACACCGCTTCCGCGAAGGAGAAGATTGAGGCCGTTGGCGGCACTGCCGAGGTGATCTGACATGCTTGAGACATTTCGCAAGCTGTGGAAGATCAAAGACCTCCAGAAGAAAGTTCTGTACACGTTCCTCATGCTCCTCATCTATCGACTGGTTGGCGTCATCCCGGCTCCGGGCATTGACGTCTCCCGTCTGAATGAAAGCAACAACTTCATGCAGCTGCCCCTGCTGAACATGATGCAGATGATGACCGGTAACGCCTTTGGTCAGATGACCATTATGGCAATGGGCATCACCCCCTACATCAATGCCAGCATTATCATGCAGCTGCTGGCGGTTGTCTTCCCGTCCCTGCAGCGGATGCAGGAAGAAGAAGGCGGCCAGGAGAAGATGGCGCGCATCACCCGTTATGTGACGGTTGGTCTGGCTGTCTTCCAGGCAATCGGTCTGTCCCGCGCGGGGGGCTACGTCCGCTCCGGCTGGTACAACACGGTGCTGGTTGGTCTGAGCATGGCTGGCGGCTCTGCGCTGGCGATGTGGATTGGCGAGCGTATTACCGACAAGGGCATCGGCAACGGCATCAGCCTGCTGATTTTCGCCGGTATCGTCTCCAACCTGTTCAACGGCATCACTGGCAACATCTACACCGCGGTGGCAAATGGCACGACGACCGCTTGGCTGTCTGTCCTTGTTATCCTGCTGATGCTGGTTGTCATGACCTTCGCCGTGACCTACGTTGACCTTGGCGAACGCCGCATCCCGCTGCAGATTTCCAAGCAGGTCAAGGGTCGCCGCGTTTACGGCGGTCAGAACACCCACATGACCCTGAAGGTTGTGTCCGTCGGCGTTCTGCCCCTGATCTTCGCGTACAGCCTGCTGGCGTTCCCCGGAACGATTGGCGCGCTGGTTGCGCCGAACAGCGGCTTCACCGCTTGGTGCAATGCCTACCTGAGCAGCGGCTCTTGGGTGTATATGATCCTCTCCGCGCTCCTGATTGTCGGCTTCACCTTCTTCTATTCGTCCATCAGCTTTGATCCGAATAAGCAGGCGAAGCAGCTCATGGAGCAGGGTGCGACCATCCCCGGACAGCGCGGCAAGAACATCCGCGATTACCTCGCCCGTACCACGAACCGCCTCAACCTGTTTGCGGCGCTCTTCCTCGCGGTGCTGGCTGTGATTCCGACGCTGCTGACCTCTTGGGTCACCAACCTCCCGTTCGCGGCTTCTTCCATCCTGATTGCTGTGAGTGTTTCTCTGGAAACCATGCGCACGGTCGAGGGTGAACTGTCCATCCGCGGCATTGAAACCGACAAAGACAACGGCTTCATGTAATCCATACGCAGGCCATGCACCGTTGAAACTCGTTTTCCGGTGCATGGCTTGTGTACTAATGTGGGAAAAATCAACGTAACATGAATCGGTGCGGACAGCGAAGTATCGATTTATGAACGCGCGTTATGCGCGGACAGCGACAGAGTAGGAAGGAGCATCCGGATGAATATCATCTTCCTTGGACCTCCCGGCGCCGGCAAGGGTACGCAGGCGCAGCGCATCTGTAACGCACTGAATATTCCGCAGATTTCCACCGGCGACATTCTCCGCCGGGCCATCAAGGAGCAGACCCCCACGGGGCTGAAGGCGAAGAGCTACATCGACGCGGGCAAGCTCGTGCCGGACGACGTTATCATCGACATCGTTCGCGACCGTCTTGCGCAGGATGATGCCAAGAACGGCTACATCCTCGATGGCTTCCCCCGGACGGTTCCGCAGGCGGAAGCGCTGGAAGGCATTGCGGATATCGACGCGGTTATTGACCTCGACGTCGCCGATGAGAAGCTCATCGATCGCCTGAGCGGTCGCCGTGTGTGCCTGAAGTGCGGTGCGACGTACCACATTTCCCGCCTGAACGGGAAAACGAAATGTGATTCCTGCTCTGATGAGCTTGTGCAGCGCGCGGACGACAAGGCTGAAACCGTCCTCAATCGCCTGAAGGTGTACCACGACCAGACCGCTCCGCTGGTGGATTTCTACCAGAAGAAGGGACTGCTGCGCGTCATTGACGGCGATCAGGATATGGATACGATCTTCGCGTCCATCATGGCCATCGTGAAGGGCTAAGACATCATGATCAGTTTGAAGAATCCTGAGCAAATCGGCAAAATGCGTGACGCGGGCGCGCTTCTCTACGAAGTGCTGTGCCGCCTGCGCGAGGCCGTTCAGCCCGGCATGAGTACCGCCGCGCTGGATGTCTACGCCGAGCAGCTCATCCGCAAAAACCACGCCATCCCGTCGTTTCTGCATTACGAGGGGTATCCAGCGTCCATCTGCGCGTCGATTGACGATGCGGTGGTGCATGGCATTCCTTCCGAAAAGCAGATTTTGCGGGAAGGGCAGATCCTGTCCATCGACTGCGGTCTGGTGCTGGACGGCTGGCAAGCCGACAGTGCCTTCACGATGGGCATTGGCGAAATTTCGCCGGAAGCGCAGCGCTTGATTGACGTCACGGAGCAGTGCTTCTTTGCGGGCGCACGGCAGGCCATCGCGGGCAAGCGGCTGGGTGACGTGGGTCACGCAGTGCAGCAGGTGGCTGAAAGCAACGGCTATGGCGTCATCCGCGACCTGACCGGGCACGGCATTGGGCGCGAAATGCACGAAGATCCGCCGGTGTTCAATTACGGCACGCCGGATCGCGGCCTTCGCCTGCGCAAGGGCATGACCATCGCCATTGAGCCGATGATCTCCGCTGGCGACTGGCACATCACCTGCGACGCAGACCAGTGGTGCTACCGCACACGCGACCGCAGCCTGACATCCCACTACGAGCATACCATCGCCATCAATGAGGACGGTCTGCCGGAAATCCTCACCTATCCCGACTTCAAATGGGAGGACAAATGATGAATCGCCTGACGATGGAACCGGGACGCGTCGTGCAGTCAACGCAGGGACGCGATGCCGGGCGGTATTTCGTGGTGCTTCAGCTCGTGGACGATCGGCATGTGCTGATGGCGGACGGTCAAAGCCGCAAGATCGACCATCCGAAAAAGAAAAAGATGATGCATCTGCGCCCGAAGCCCATTGTGGTGAACGTGGAACCTCAGGCGCTGGAGAACAAGCATCTGCAGGACAGCGACCTGCGCAAGGCTCTCTCCGCGCACGGTCTTTCGCTGAAAGCGCAGAATGAACAACCCCACGCGGAAGCTGCCGCGGCTGGGGCCGACAAGGAGGGCTGACATGTCCAAGAGCGACGTCATCGAACTGGAAGGAAAGGTCGTCGAGGCGCTTCCGAACGCCCTGTTCAAGGTGGAGCTGCCATTGGCATTACCCACCATTCTCGCCGGTATCAACCAGACCTTCATGATGTCGCTCTCCATGGTGGTGGTAGCCGCCATGATCTCAGCCGGAGGCCTGGGGGAAGTGGTCTTGAAAGGTATCACCCAGATGAAGATAGGCATGGGATTTGAGGGGGGTATTGCCGTCGTGATACTGGCGATCGTACTTGACCGGATCACGCAGGGAATGGCTCGAAAAAAACAAAAGGAATGACACATATAATAAAAGACAGAATGATTATGAGAAACAGAACGATACTTTTCACGACCCTGCTGGCCGTCACGATATTCTTCTCGTGCGGTAACATATCCGACAAGAAAATCCGCATCGCCTATGCGAATTGGGCGGAAGGGATAGCGGTCACCTATCTGGCCAAGGAGATCCTCTCGGAACAGGGATACAGGACCGAACTTTTGAATGCGGACATCGCCCCCATATTCACCTCTCTGGCAAGAGGCAAGACTGACGTGTTCATGGACAGTTGGATGCCGGTGACCCATGCCGATTATTTTCAGAAATACGATGGTAAGCTGGAAATCCTCGGGCAGATATACGACAGCGCCCGTATCGGGCTTGTGGTACCTGAATATGTCCCGATCCACACGATTGAGGAACTGGGTGCCCATACCCGGCGGTTTTCCGGGGAGATCGTGGGGATTGACGCTGGTACCGGCATCATGAAATGCACGGAGAAAGCCATCCCTGAATACGGCCTGGATTACAGGCTCATGATCTCCAGCGGTCCCGCCATGACGGCATTGCTGAAGAAGGCCATCGACAAGAAGGAATGGATCGTCGTGACCGGCTGGACCCCGCACTGGATGTTTGACCGCTTTCGCCTGAGGGTGCTGGAAGACTCGAGAAACGTTTATGGGGAGGCCGAGCAAATCCATTCCATCGCTAGGAAAGGATTCAGTAAGGAGCATCCGTTCGCTGCCGCCCTTTTGGGAAATATCCACCTGTCCGATACCGAGATCAGCTCCCTGATGCGGGCCATAGAGGAAACCAGCGGGACCGAGACTAGAGCCGTACGCCAGTGGATGGATGGGCATAGGGATTTGGTAGACAGCTGGATTCCGGAAAAAGAGGAATACAGCCGATGAACATCACGATGGAATGGACGCTCAAGCTGTTCACGCCCTTCTTTTAATCAGCCTCGAAAGGGAATACCGCTCTAAATGTACGTTTTGATGATATCACTACACGTGCATGGAATAAATGGAATAAAAAGACACGGCTACAGATATGATTTGAGGATTTGTGGTATGATGAAATCTTATACCATTACCACATTTGGAATAGCAGAAAAGATCAAGAATTATATCTTATCGTTGATATTATAGAGATAACTTATTCAAAATGACTTTTATAGATAACAAATTGTCCGTTTTATGTAACAAGTGTAGTATTATACTTTTATAACTTTGTATCATCAAAAATTAACGTTATGAACCAAGTGGTTCGGTCGCTAAAAATAATATCAGAGTCAAAATGAAAAAAAGTATTTTTTTCTAATACCCCTTCGGGCAATACCAGCACTTTCGTGATGCTGGCCAATATCGCCGCGTCAGACGAGGCCGGGGCAGAAGAGTGGACCGGAAAAACACGGGAAGAGATTATGGAACTTTTCACATTCTCCATGCCCGACAAGGGGGAATGGAAGGACGGAGAGCTCCCGATGTGGGGAGTCTCGGATCCGGTCAAGGTGGATCACAGTTCCGGCGCCGTTCCAAAACTCGGGACCATCTACCTGATCCGTGCCGTGGCACGTGTAGATGTAGGGCTTAAACTGAGTGACACGTCGGAAGGGGCTTCCACGTTTGACGAGAAAGCCGAGGGCATTGAGGGGATAACACTGACTAAGGTATTTTTTTATAATACCAATACAAAAGGACGGATCTCTCCGTTCGAGAGCGAGACTTATTGGGATCAGGCCAATAGAAAGGCGAAACAGCCTTCCATTCCTGATCCCGCTCCGGCCGTGACAGGAAGGACCGACAGGACATCCGCCATAGTGGATGAGAAAATATTATTGCGTGAAGTCTATGTCCCGGAGGCGGTCAACACGCCGACAGGTGCCACGCAAGGAGCCAACGGAGAAACGCTCCCGGAAGAGGATACGGAAAATTACTTGAGACGCCCCTATATCGTTGTCGGACTGACCGGCGCGGACAAGAGTCGTCCCGACAAGGAGACATTCTTCCGGATAGACTATTTGAAACGTACGGGAACCGAGGCCGACGCTACATACGAGTACCTGCCCTTACTGCGAAACCACCGTTACTTGGTGAACATCACGGCGGTGGGTGGCCCGGGATTCGACACGGAAGAGGACGCAAAGAAAGGGCCGGCCGCCAATATCATGTACAATGTCGTGGTATGGAACGAGTCCACAATGTCCAACGTACAGTATGACGGGCAATATATGCTGGGGGTCAGCGATGATCATTTCACTTTTTATAGGGAGGGAGGTAGCCTGACGGCGAAAGTGCAGACTTCCTGGCCCGAGGGGTTCACGGTAGAGGGGCTGCCCGCATGGATCAGCTATTCCATAAAGCCCTCGGAACCAGGAAAGTCAGCACCGACCGACGAGAAAATAGTGACCTTTACGGTCACGGAGCAGGTGGACACGGACCGCACGTGGCCGGAAAAAACAGAAGATGCCCAGAATGCGCTGAAAGCCGCTTATGTGAAAGCGGGCCGTATGAAATGGTTCCTTGGCTTTGAGCAGTCCAAGGATATCAATGTCAACCTACGGATCTTCGCGGACGAGGCGTGCAGCCAGCCGCTAGAATTTATCGAGGTCAACCAGTACGGAGAGAGCTATGGGCAGCCTGGTAAGGTGGTAACGAAAGACGGACAAACACTTACGGCGGAAGAGGCCGGTGCCAAGGTCACTTTCTATGTGAAGACAGAGCCCCATGACCTGGAACCCGTTTTCCATGCCGAAGCCGCCAACCCGTTCAAAATAGAGAAAGCGGATCAACTTGCGGGAGGGATATGGAGATACACGGTGACAGCTCCCGATATCACGGAGAATCTGGAGTATTTCGATAATTTCAATACTACTTATATCTTCACCGTCACACATGCGGGAACCGATAGAAGCGCATCGGGAAAACTCAGCCTCTTGCAGAAAGAATATAATGCCATCCCCTTCTTCGACAAATGGCTGCATCAGTCATCGCTGGTGTCCAGCAACAGTATCTACCTGATGGACGGCAAACAGAAGCAATATTATGTCAAGGCCAACAGCGAATACAAGATCGAACTGGTTTCCGCTTTGTCCGATAACGGAGCGGGTGATGTGATAGAGACGTTCGCTCCTTTCTATGAGAAGGATCCTTCTCTTTCCGGAAAACCAGTTTCTTTCACGGCTGTTGACGATATCACAACCTCACGTCTTTACTCCGGAAAGGCGAGATTCAAAATTTATTCCCCTGACGGTCTTTTCCCTGAGAGAGTTCGAGGTGGAACTGGTTTCCGGAATAGTGCA
>ENA-ORSF01000239-ORSF01000239.1-human-gut-metagenome-genome-assembly--contig:-NODE-239-length-19044-cov-3.74138_pt1 | contig 19044 bp, 10 predicted proteins | sample MGYA00242188_ERZ509155 | MGnify/ENA primary metagenome ERZ509155 (study PRJEB26280, sample SAMEA2338656) | human gut metagenome | biome: human gut; feature: human-associated habitat; material: faeces...
ACGGGCTGATGCCCGACAGCAGCAGCGAATTGTACATCACCGCCCACAGCGCAATGCCCGCCACAAGCGCAATCAACAGATAGAGCAAGTCGCTGTCCTGTACTGCCAGCACGTCGCCGACGAGCAGGGACGAATACTTCGCGAATCCACCGCCCATGGACAGCACCAGCACGCCTGCCGCCACTGACGTGGACGAAAAGACGCTGATGATTGTATCGGTAGATGCCGCCCCGGTCTGCTTGATTCGGCAAATCAGCAGCGCCCAGACGATGCCGAACACCAGCATCGCCAGCAAATCACTCGACACGCCGAGCAGGATGCCCAGCCCGATGCCCGTCAGCGCGCTGTGCCCCAGCGCGTCGGAGAAGAACGCCATCTGCTGGTTGACCGCCATCGTGCCGAGCAGCCCCAGCAGCGGCGTCAGCAGCAGAATCGCCAGCAGCGCATTGACCATGAAGTCAAATTGCATAAATTCAAAGGGCAGCAGCGTTTGCACAAACGCGCGAATCGCATCCATCACGCCTGGCCTCCTTTCGTCTCGTCATCCACCACGGCGGCGGCGCGGGCGATTTCCTCCTCGGGCGTTTCCGCCTTGCGCCCCATCCAGCGTTCCGCGCCATGCAGCCGCTGGGCATTGAGCGTCTTTGCGCCCAGCCCGAACACCTTCTGAAATTCCGGCGATGCGAACACGTCATCCGGCTTGCCCTGCTTCAGCACCGTCTTGTCCAGCAGCACCACATGGTCAGCATACTGGCGGACGACGTTCAGGTCGTGGCTGACGAGCAGAATCGCCATATGGTGATGCTCCTTCAGGCGCACAACGGTATCCAGAAACATCTGCAAGCCGTTCTGATCAACGCCGGAGACGGGCTCGTCCAGCACAAGCAGGTCAGGTGCGGGATGCAGCGCCAGCGCGAGCAGCACGCGCTGCAGTTCGCCGCCGGAGCAGCGGCCGAGCGGGCGGTGCAGCAGCTTTTCGCCCTCCACCATTTTCAGCGCCTCCATCACCTGCGCGCGGGTCTTTTTGCCGACCCCCGTCCACACCGGGCGGCGCGTCAGGCTGGCGGCGAGGAAATCCTCCACCGTCACAGGCATCTCCTTGTCAAATTCCAGATGCTGCGGCACATACCCCGTGCGCATGTGCGCCACGTCGCGCCCTTCGCCGTCCACATGGCGAACCGTACCGCCGTGAGCGTATTCCCCCAGCAGGGCGCGGATGAGCGTCGTTTTGCCCGCGCCGTTCTGGCCGATCAGCACCGTCAGCTGACCGCAGTGGATGTGCATCGACACATCCTGCAAAAGCGTCTGTCCGCCGCGCACCACGGAGACATTCTCCAGCGCAATGCGGCACAGCTTGCAATTATCTGCCATTTTGTTTCCCTCCTTGGGAGATTCGTGCGATTCTTGCACCATGTTAGTATACCATGCTTTCCGCGCGGATTCTACCCTTTTCTTTTTCCATCGGCAGGAGTTTCGCATTTTTTCGCGTATTATCATAAAGAAGAGCGAATCGTCTGCATGGGCGGTTTCGGAGGATAAAGGAGGATTTTCTCATGATTGCTTTGGCTTGCGACCACACCGGCATTGAACTCAAAAAGGAAATGATGAAGCTGCTGGACTCGATGGGGCTGGAATGGAAGGATTTCGGCACGGACACGGCGGTCTCCTGCGATTATCCCGTATACGGCTACCGCGCGGCGAAGGCGGTTGCATCCGGCGAATGCGACCGCGGCATCCTGATTTGCGGCACGGGCATCGGCATCGGCATTGCGGCAAGCAAGGTGAAGGGCACGCGCGTCTGCACCTGTTCGGACGTGTACAGCGCCGAGCTGAGCAAGCGCCACAACAACAGCAACATCCTGACGATGGGTGCGCGCGTCGTCGGCGTTGACTTAGCGAAGATGATTGCGACCCACTGGCTGACCGCCGAGTTCGAAGGCGGCCGTCACCAGCGCCGCATCGACATGATTACGGCAATTGAGAACGGCGCTGAGCTGTAAGGGAGACCCAAGGGGCTTTGCCCCTTGACCCCAGCAGGGGCGCTGCCCCTGCACCCTGCAAGGGAGTTCCTCCCTTGACCCTTTTTCGCGATTGAGTTGAGCGCATTTTCATGCAGTGTCCGCGTGTTTATCCGTAAATAGTTACAAAAACGTTCCAGTCGCATGGGAGGCGACGAGCGAAGGGGTCAAGGGGGCGACCGCAAAGCCCCCTTGTCGCCTCCGCAGAGGCGAAACCCCTGCATCGCAAAAAACAAATTGCGAATCATAAACTGTCAACAACACAAACCAACAAAACATCCACCTAAAAAACAGGGATGCGCTTCTCACGCACCCCTGCTTTTTGTTTCCAAGGATTGCTTACTCCTGCCCAACCGCGTTGAGTTCCTGCGTCAGGCGCCACTTGGTCGCCGCTTCGCCCTTGCTCCATTCGAGGCAGTCCGCATAGCCGTAGTTGTTGCACTGCGTAATCATGTTGCGGATGTGCATGTTGAACTCGCCGTCCGCCTTCGCATAAATCGCCAGCCAGCTGTTGTTCTTGATGCTCTTGGCGCACTGCTCCCACTTCACCTTCAGTTCGTCATCCTTCACGGACTCGGAGTAAGGCAGGTCGGGCATGATGGTGTACTTGCCGATGGACTCGAAGTACGGGTCAGCCAGCACCGCGCCGGACCAGTTGCGCCAGTCCTCCTGAATCGGGTAGGAAACCGCGTTCAAGATGGAAACCCACGTGTCCCTGTTGAACGTTTCGCCCAGCTTGCCGTCGGGGTTGATGGCGTCCTTGCTGTAAGTGGTGTTGTTCGCCTGAATGCAGCCGTCGTTGAAGTTGCCGGACAGGGTGTACTGCTTGCCCGTGTAGGGGGACGTCCACACAACGCCGTTCAGGTCATGCTTGGTGTCCTTGTTGCAGATGTCACCCAGTTCGGTGAAGTACATGCCGCCGTTTTCGTCATAGTCCCACATCAGACCGCGCGGGCCGTACCACATGGTCATCGAGCCTTCGGGAGTCGCGAAGAAGTCCAGAATCGCAAGGCACAGTTCCGGATACGCCGCCTTCGAGCCGACAGACCAGATGCGGTTGCCGCCCAGCGTGGACAGACCGTAGACGATGGGGTTCGCTTCGTCCGGCACACGCGCATACATCATCTTGCCTTCACCCAGATGCTTGTCCGTGTTGTAGACCATGGAGGAGGCATAGTTGAAGATGCCCCAGAACACGCCGCCGTTCTTGACTTTCTGGCTCATTTCGTCGTAGGTCTGCGTCATGGAGTTCGGGTCAAGCAGGCCGGCGCGATAGAGCTGGTTGAAGAAGCGCAGCATCTCGATGTACGGGCCGTTTTCATCCAGCGCATCGTAGAATTCGCCATTCGTGGGGTTGTACAGACCGAAGCCGAGTTCGTCATAGCCATAGTACGCCGTCGCCATCGCCTTGACGTACATGACCATGTTGCCGTCCCAGTCAGGCCACAGGGACGCCGCGTAGGTTTCGTTGCCCAGCTCGTCCGTGGGGCAGATTTCCTTCATTTGCTTGAAGACCGCAATCAAATCGTCCAGATTCTTGACTTCCGGGTAGCCGAGCTGAGAATACAAATCCCAGCGCAGATCCCAGGAGTACATGAAGGACTTATGACCCTGACGGGAGGTCGCCACGTCCATGCCGAAGCCGTACAGATTGTCGCCGTCTTCGGACACCAGACGGTTGGACGCCAGCGCATCCTGATAGTTTGCCCAAACGTAGGGCGCATACGTCTCCGCAAGGTCGTCTTCGTCCCACTCCAGCAGCAGACCGTTCTTGATTGCCTGCTTATAGTCCTCTCCATTCGCGCCCCAGACGACGATGTCGCCGAGGTTGCCGGACTGCGTGCGGGTCTGGTATGTGCCATCCTGATCAGGAATGATGACCAGTTCAACGTTGAACAGATCCTTCATCAGCGCAGCGCCCCAGCCGGTCTGACGGCCGGAGTAGTTCGCCAGCTGGCTGTAAATTTCAATCTGGATGGGCGCGCCGTCCATGTCGATGAAATCGTACAGGTCGCTGGTCACCTTGTAGTACGGGATGCCAGAGGGGTTGTCGGGTTCTTCTGCCAGCGCAGGCAGAGCGCCCAGAAGCATGGTCAGCGCCATCATCAGGGCGAAGAGTCGGGTCAATTTGCGCATTTGCAAGATTCTCCTTTCCGTATTTGAAGTAACTATCACCAGCCGGGTTAGCCCTTCACGGCACCCAGCATGATTCCCTTAACAAAGAACCGCTGCATAAACGGGTACACCAGCAGAATCGGGATGATCGACACCATGGCGACCGTGTATTTGATAACGCGCGTGTTGAGCATGTTCGCCGCCGCCTGCGTGGACATGCCGCCCGAACCGTTGACCAGTGCCGACAGGTTCGAGGACTGGTTCAGGTACACATACAGGCGGTGCTGCAGGGTGTACAGCTCCGGCCGGGAGGACATCAGCAGCAGCGAGTCTTGGAACGAGTTCCAGTTGCCGACCGCGCCGAAAATCGAAATCGTCGCCAGAATCGGCACGGACAGCGGCAGGATAATCTTCAGGAACACCGTCGGCGTGTTCGCGCCGTCAATAACCGCGGATTCCTCCAGCGACGCCGGAATCGACTCAATGTACGTCTTCACCAGAATGATGTTGTACGGCGCAATCATGCCCGGCAGGATGTAGGCGAGGAAGTTGTTCGTCAGACCCAGCATCAGCATGTTCATGTACCACGGAATCAGGCCCGCGTTGAAGTACATGGTGATGACCAGCGCGCGGTACATCAGCGACCGATGCCACATCTTCTGCTTCGTCACCAGATAGCCCGCCCACGCGCTGACAATCACCATCAGCGCCGTGCCCAGAATCGTACGCGCCACCGTCACGATGACCGACGAACCCAAGTCCGCCACGTCGCGCAGGGCAAGGTAATTCTGGAAGTGGATGCCGACCGGCCAGAAGTTGACCAAGCCGCCCGCCACCGCGTCATTGCTGGAAATGGTGTTAATGAACAGGTAATAGAATGGGAAAACGCACAGAATTGTGAAAGCCACAAAGAGGATGTACAGGAAAACATCAAACACGATGTCGCCCGCCGTGCGGTGGATCTTGTTTTTCGGGTGCTTGCCCGCCAGTTTGACGGCGGATTGCTTCATGACTTCGGTATTGCTCATTGCTTCTCCGCCTCCTTAAATGATGCTTTCGCCGCGCACGCCCTTGGAGATGCCGTTCGCGCCGAAGAGCAGCAGCACGCCAATCAGGCTCTTGAATACGCCGACGACCGTGGAAAGCGGAATCAAGCCGCTCTTAATGCCGCTGTGATAGACATACAAGTCCAGCACCTCGATGGTTGCGCTGTTCTGCGGATTCTCGAAGACGAGGTACTGCTCCATGCCGTTGGAAAGCATACCCGCAATCGCCATCAGCAGCATGACCATGTAAGTGGGCATCAAGCCGGGAATCGTGATGTGGCGGATGCACTGGAAGCGGTTCGCGCCGTCCACCTTCGCGGCTTCGTACAGCTGCTGGTCAATGCCCGCAATGCCCGCGATGTAGACAATAGCGCTCCAGCCCAAGCCCTTCCATGTGCCCCACAGCAGCATCTTGAGCCAGATGAAATCCGCGCTGGCAAGATAGTCTGTCGTGGCGGTCTGTCCCATGACGTTGCGCAGGAAGGAGTTGATGAAGCCGTCGGTGGAGAAGATAGCAAACGCAATGGCGTACACCAGAACCCATGAGATGAAGTTCGGAATCGTCGTCAGGGTCTGCACAACGCGCTGGAACTTCGTCGAACGCAGTTCCGCCAGCAAAACGGCGAAGGCAATCGGCAGCCAGCTCGTTGCAATGCCCAAGCCAGACATAATCAGCGTGTTGCGCAGCACGCGCACAAGGTCGCTGCGCGTCGCGCCGTTGGAGAACAGGTAGCTGAACCACTTGATGCCCACAAAGTTCTCGCTGCTCAGCGCGTCGCCGACCTTATAATCAAAGAACGCATAGCGCCAGCCGTACAGCGGCAGGTAGCAGAAGATGACCGTCAGAATCAGAACAGGCAGGAACATCAGGAACAGGCGGTACTTCTCCTCCATCTCCATCTTTTCTTCCATGTCCTTGGGAATGGTGACCATGCTCACGATGCTGAATACGAGCAGCAGCCCCCCCAGCATCGCCCAGAAGACGATTGCGCCGGTCGGCGTCATCAGCTTCAGACGTTCCGCCTTTTCCAGCGCCGGCAGGATGCTGTTCAGGTACACCAGCGTTCCGATGCCACCAAGCATCAGCACCGAGCCGATCAGCGGCAGTTTGACGGCTGCGCGCTTCATGCGGTGATTGCCCAGCGACATGCACGCCCCGATCGCACTCAGGATGATGCCAAGCATCAGCAGCGCACAGCCGCCCATGATGAGGTAGAAGTGCCACGGCTGCACCCAGCCCATACGCAGCGGGCGGGCAAAGCTGTCCGTCAGCGTGCTGTACGAAATCGCGGCGGTGAACAGCGAAGTATTCGCGTTGATGTCCGACATCAGTCGACCGGGATTGACCTCCGGGAAGAAGATCATCAGCCCGGCAAACGCGGTCAGGATGCGGATGATGATCAGCGCCCAGTTCGTCTTTTCCCGGACGCAAGTCGCCTGTCCGCCGGATTTGGCCGAAATCGTCGCCTGCATGGTATCCCCTCGTTTCTTTCTTCTGCTTTGACCAGCCGCGCGTTGATGGATGAGCGCTGGCGGATGATGTCCAGCGTTCATCCATCAGCGCGACTATGGCAAAGGCAGGAATCCCCTTGGCGCGCTCCTCAGCCGAAGCCGGAGAGCGCGCCAGAGGAAAGTAGTGCAGGATTACTCCGCCAGACCGGAGACCGTGAAGGTGAAGACCGTCGTGGTGTTCGGGGCGGGCGCGGTCAGCACAACGCCATCCGCCTTGATGTTGTTGTAGTTGTCCTCGACAATCAGCTTCACCCAATCGCCGGAGGTATCCACCACAACGCCGGACTGCGTCTTGCCTTCGCCAATCTTGATGGTCACATCAGAAATGGTGACGTAGCCTTCCTTGACCAGCTTGGACGGAATGTCCGTAGAAACGCGGAAGAAATGGAATGCGGTATCCTCGCCGAAGCCCATGTCGCCCGTGGTCATGGAGCAGGTGTAGGTGCCGTTGCCGGAGATGACCGCATCCTCGAACGTCGCGCCGTAATCGGTAATCGTGCCGTCGTTGTTGGTCTTCGCCAGCTTGGTGAACACATCGTTGTCCGCGTCGCGGCCGTAGGAGGGTTCCTCCCAGTCGTTGCGGAAGATGTAGTTCGGGTCAGACTGCACGGCGATGTACGCGCCGTAGGTCTTGGAGATCAGTTCCTTCACTTCATCTTCGGTCAGGGGCTGTTCGGTTTCCACAACCGGCGGCACACCGTAGATGTAGTCGAAGGTCACGTCGATGGTCTTGATGCCGGAGAGCGCTTCCGCCGTCGCGATCTTCGCGGTCACGCCTTCGAGGTCGCCGTCCGCCACGCGGGCTTCCGCCGGGATGTCCGTCACCCATTCATTCCAGATGTTGGAGCGGGTCACGATGCCGTCGTCGGTCGTGGTGAAGTCCTTGCCGAGTTCGATTGCTTCGCCGTTGACCTTGACTTCGGTGATGTCGATGAAGTAGCCGGGGAAGGTCGCTTCGCCGTTCGCAATGCCGACCGCCATGAACGCAACACCGGGGATTTCGCCGCCCTTAACGCCGGAGAAATCAAGGGACAGGGTGTAGGTGCCGGGGCCGTCCACGGTCACAGCGTTGCCCTCTGCAAATTCGCCGGGATTCCACGCGGAGGTCGCCCAATTGCTGTCGGCAAACATCAGGAACGCCGTGTCCGTCTTGGGCACGAGGGTGAAGTCGATTTCGTAGGTCTTGACGGATTCAAACGCCGCCTTGTCCACGATGACAGGAGACACGCCCGTCAGATCCTTGTCGTAGGAGCGGACAGAAGCGTCAGTGGGAACTTCGGCAACCCATTCGTTCATGATGTTCATGCGGGTTTCCACCTCATCGTCAGAGGAGGTGTAGCCCTTGGTGAACGCAACGGATTCGCCGTTGATACGGATATCGTTGAGCTTGATGGACATGCCGGGGAAGAGCTTTTCGCCGTGCTTGATGCCCAGCGCGGTAAAGGCAACGCCGGAAGCCGCGCCCGCTTCGGTCGCGGTGAAGTCCAGACCCACGGTGTAGTCGCCCGCGCCGGTCACGGTCGCGTTGGTCGCCTTCACAGCGGAATCGTCCGTGCCCCAGTACTGGCTCGTCCAAGAAGAGTCGGCGAACATGATGTACGCCATGTCAGCGCCGTAGCGGAAGAGCGTGAAATCAACCTCGACGTTTTCCACGCGCTCAAACGCAGCCTTGTCCACGGTTATCCAGTTCGCATCCTCGGTCACGCCGTCCCAGGAACGCGCGTCGGCGGGCAGCTCGCTGACCCATTCGTTGTAGATGTTGGAGCGGGTAATGATGCCGTCGTCAGAAGAGGTGTAGCCCTTCTTCGCTTCGATGGGCTGACCGTTCACGCGAATTTCGTCCACGCGAATCGTCCAGCCGGGCAGTGCCTTTTCGCCGTTCTCCAGACCGATGGCCGCGAACGCAATGCCGCTCGCCGCGCCTTCGGGCGTACCGGTGAAGTCAAGGCCTACGGTGTAGGAGCCTTCGCCGGTAATCGCCGCCTCGGTCACCTTCATGCCCTCCGCCGGCTCAGAGCCGTCGTGCCACCACTGGTAGTGCCAGTTGGCGTCGGCATACATCAGGAATGCCGTAGAGAGCGGTTCGACTTCGCCCGCCACGGGAGATGCCACGGGAGATGCCACAGGAGACGCCACAGGAGATTCCGCCACAGCGGTCATGCCCAGCGCCATCGCCAGCACCATCAGCAGTGCAAGAAACTTCTTGGTGCAATTCATGATGATTCCTCCTTAGAGAAGCTGATCGTGCCTGATGCCTGTCGGCGAAACATTTTCGTAAGTCTCCGAGGTTTACGAAAGCGTTTTCGTCTTTGCCCGGATTAAGGGCAGACATTTCCGCACTTGTAAATTCATTATAGCTTTTGGCGCGTCATTTGTCAAGTTCAAACCATATGATTTACAAGATTTGTGCAAGTTTTTACCGCACTTCTTTATTGAAACTGCCTAAATCAATCAGAAATTGATCTGCAAGTTCCTTACACGGATTCTTTCGTCAGACAACGTTTTCGTTGGTGTATTCGGTCTGTTGCCGCTCTTTTTCCGACATGAAAACAGTTGTTCCCCTTTGAAAATACCTGTCCCAGATGCAGATTTACGGCATTTCCCGATTTTTCAGCATTTTCAGCAGGTTCCAGCGTCGCCGCGCAGCTTCTTCCGCCATTTTGCAGAGGGTTTCGCTCTTCGTCGGATCGCTCCGGCGCAATGCCGCAAACCGCCCCTGCCGCATCAGGAACGCCTGAAAATCCCCGTCCGGCGCTTTGCTGTCCAGCATCAGCCCATTCGCCGGATGATAGCGGTACAGTGGGAAATATCCGCATTTCACGGCGTCCTTCTCGATTTCCTGCACGTCGCGCATGTCAATCCCGTGCGCAATGCAGGGCGCATAGGCAATGATGAGCGCCGCGCCGTCCCACGCCTCTGCCTCGCGCATGGCCTTCAGCAGCTGATTCGGATTCGCGCCCATCGCCACCTGCGCAACGTACACATGCCCGTAGGTCATTGCCATCAGCCCCAAATCCTTCTCCGCGCCGGATTTCCCGCCGGACATGAGCCGTGCCGCAGCACCCGCCGGGGTCGCCTTCGATGCCTGTCCGCCCGTGTTGGAGTACACCTGCGTGTTCAGCACAAGCACCCGCACCTTCTCGCCCGATGCCAGCACATGGTCAAGCCCGCCGAAGCCGATATCGAACGCCCATCCATCGCCGCCGATGAGCCATACACTCTTGGCCGCCAGCAAGTCCGCCGAATCCGCAATTTCCTTCACCAGCGGATGTGAAAGCGTCTCGCACGCCGCCAGCAGCGCTTCCCCCGCCTGTGCCGAGAGCGCCGTATCCTCGCGACTGCCCAGCCACGCGCGGCACGATTCCGCCAATTCCGGGCACTGTGCCGCCAGCGTCTCGACCTGCTCCGCCAGATGCGCCCGTCGGTGCTTCATCGCCAGATACATCCCGAAGCCAAATTCCGCGTTATCCTCAAACAGGCTGTTCCCCCACGCCACGCCCTGCCCTTTCTGGTTGACGGTATAGGGGCAGCTGGGCGCGCTCCCTGCGTAGATGGACGAGCAGCCCGTGGCATTGGCAATCATCAAGTGCGAACCGAACAATTGTGTCAGCAGCTTGATATACGGCGTTTCGCCGCACCCCGCGCACGCGCCGGAGAACTCAAACAGCGGCGTTTTTGCCTGCGCGAGCGGGATGGTGTCCGCCTCCCCGATCGCTGTTTCCGGCAGCGACACGGCGAAATTCCAGTTTGCCTGCTCCTGCGCCATTTCCGCCGCGGGGCGCATCACCAACGCCTTTTCCTTCGCAGGGCACGTCCGCGCGCAGTTTTCGCATCCCGTGCAGTCCAGCGGCGACACCTGCACGCGGAAATTCCGCCCGGAAAACGCTTTGCCCTTCGCCCGAACCGTATGAAAATCCGCCGGGAGCGCCGTTTCCGCCAGCGGGTAGAACGTGCGGATGCACCCATGCGGGCAGACAAGGCTGCACAGCCCGCACTGGATGCACGCTTTCGCCCGCCACTGCGGAATCTGCCGCGCAATGCCGCGCTTTTCGAGCCGACTCGTGCCCAGCGGCGCAAACCCGCGCGCGTCCATGGCGGACACCGGCAGCATGTCTCCTTGCTGGCGCAGCATCGGGCGCATGAAGGCTTCGACTGCTGATTGCGGCGCATCATCCGGCGTATCAGGCAGTTCCACCCATTCCGGCGGCACGTCCACTCGTCGCAGTGCATTCGCCGTCTTCGCAATTGCATTCAGATTCGCCGCGACGACCCGCTCGCCCTTCTTCGCATATGCCGCCTGAACCGATTCGGTCAGCAGCTGCTGCCGCTGCTCTTCCGGCAAAAAGGCATTTAATTGGAAGAAAGCCGTCTGCATGACCGTGTTGATGCGCCCGCCCAAGCCGCACTGCGCCGCGATTGCGTCCGCGTCGATGGCGTACAGCAGCGCATGGCGTTTCGCAATGCTCCGGCGCAGCTTCGCGGGAATCTCCATGCCGTCCGGGAGATTCAGCAGCACCGTGCCGCCCGGCTTGACGCTCTGCGCCACCACGTCCAGATTCATCAGCGTCGGCTGATGGCACGCGAGAAAGTCCGCCTGCCCAATCAAGTACGGCGCGCGAATTGGCGCCGCCCCTATCCGCAGATGACTGACCGTGTACCCACCGGATTTCTTGGAGTCATACGCAAAATACGCTTGCACCTGCCGATCCGTCTGCGCGCTCATCATTTTTATGGCGCTCTTGTTTGCTCCAACCGTGCCATCTGCGCCCAGCCCAAAGAACTTGCAGCTGATAACGCCCTCGTCCGGCAAGGCAAAATGCGCGTCTATCGGCAGGGACAAGTGCGTCACATCGTCGTCGATACCGACGGTGAAGTGCTGCCCAGCTTCCATCGTGTCCAGCGCATCAAACACAGCCTTGACCATTGCGGGTGTGAACTCCTTGCTGCCCAGCCCGTACCGTCCGCCGCAGACCTTTGCCGTCCGTCCGGCAGCAAACAGCGCCGCGCTCACGTCCAAATACAACGGTTCACCGAGTGCGCCGGACTCCTTCGTGCGGTCAAGCACAGCGATCCGCTCCGCGCTCTCCGGGATAGCCGTCAGCAGCGCTTCTGCCGAGAACGGACGGAACAGGCGAACCCGCACCACACCGACTTTCTCCCCCGTCCGCATGAGTGCCCGCGCGGTTTCCTCCGCCGTCTCCGCGCCCGACCCCATCAGCACCAGCACTTTCTTCGCGTCCGGCACACCCGTGTAGGAGAACAGACGCATCGGGCGCCCCGTCAGCGCCGCGACGCGGTTCATCGTGTCCTGCACGATTTCCGGCAGGGCGAAGTAGTATGGGTTCGCTGCTTCCCGCCCCTGAAAATACACGTCCGGATTCTGACTCGTCCCCTGCTGATGCGGATGCTCCGGGTTCATGGCGCGCGCCCGGAACTGCTGGATTTGCGTCCGCGGCAGCAGTCCGCGTAATTCATCCTCGTCAAGCGCCTCGAACCGCTGGATTTCATGGCTCGTGCGGAAGCCGTCAAAGAAATGCAGCATTGGCACGCTGCCCGCCATCGCGCTCAGATGCGCCACGACCGCCAAATCCGCCGCTTCCTGCACCGATGCCGCGCAGAGCATCCCCCAGCCCGCACTGCGCACCGCCATCACATCGCTGTGGTCGCCGAAGATGGACAGCGCGTGGTACGCCAGCGCCCGCGCCGCGACGTGCATCACCCCCGGCAGCAGCTCGCCCGAAATTTTGCACATATCCGGCAGCATCAGCAGCAGCCCCTGCGACGCGGTGAAGGTCGTCGCCAGCGCGCCCGCCGAGAGCATCCCGTGCAGCGCGCCCGCCGCGCCGCCCTCGCTCTGCATCTCCGTCAGCCGCATTTTCTGCCCGAACACGTTGCGTTTGCCCGCGCGTGCCCACTCGTCACAGTTCTCTGCCATCGGCGTAGACGGCGTAATCGGATAAACCGCTGCCGTTTCGCTGAGCGCGTATGCCACCTGTGCCGCTGCCAAATTGCCATCGCCCACCATCGTTTTCATCCGCTTTTTGCACCTCCATGCGCCTGTTTCCGCGTATTGTATCCGCACGGATGCGTTTCCATGCAAAAGCACGCAGAAATTGCGAAAAAAAGTGAATTTCCCTCTTGACAGGCGGGGTAAAGCGTGGTATAATCATTTTCGCAGTCAGCGAGTGGCGCAAGTCAATCGTTGAAGTGCCAATGGGGAATGGTGTAATGGCAGCACCTACGACTCTGACTCGTATTGTCTAGGTTCAAATCCTAGTTCCCCAGCGTTTGCCTCCGTTGTCTAGTGGCCTAGGACGCCGCCCTCTCAAGGCGAAAACACGGGTTCGAATCCCGTCGGAGGTGCATCATCCTTCGCTCTTACAGCGGAGGATTTTTTTTGTGTTTCTTTATACGATTTCCAGATTCGCTGCGCATCTTGGCGCATTCTTGTATTGCATTTTTCGTCGTCTTCTTGCCTGTTCCCTGCTTTTATGGTATACTGAAGAAAAGGACGTAGGAGGGCACCCGACGATGAACACAGACGTGCTGTTTGACCGCGCATTTGCCATCCGTGCCGCAAAGCCGTGGCAACATTTGTTTGATACGCATATTTTTGCAGTTCGCTTTTCTGATGGTGAAATTGCGTGCTGCTCCGTCATGGGGCGCAACGGCACGCATCTGGCGCTGGCGCTTTATTCCCTCACGGACGGTCTGTACGCGCTTGACAAACTCATGACCACAGACATGCGCGTTCTGCCGCGCCATCGAGCGGAGGAATGTATGCTCGGGCAGGACTGCATTCAGGTATCCTTCGAGAATGCGCAGGAAATCCTCGCGAAGGAGGCAAAGGCCGTCCGCGCCTACGCCAAAGCACACGGCATTTCCCTGCGCGGACAGCACAATTTTCCGGTTTTCCATCGCTATCGTCCATCGCGCATGCCGTGGGCGCTGACTGACGAAACCGAGCAGCAGCATCTATTGGAAGCAATGGATGCCCTGCTGGAAATATCGCGTCGGCTCAACACAGAAGAGCCTCTTGCCTTGGGGCTGATTGAGGGCGACCCATTCACGCACCCGATTCCCCTGCTGACCGCGACCCCCGACGGCTATCGCTGGGATTCCTACACGCTGCAAAAGCCCGACGCGCCGGCACTCCCGACGGGCAAAATTGAGGATGAACTGGCGCTGGCGCGGCTGAAGAAGCGCAAGAAGCCCTGTGCACCGTGGGCGCTGGCGGTGTTTATGTCCCCCACCCCTGTTCAGGCCAAACCAGCCCAAGTGCCATATTTTCCTTATTTGCTCTGTGTTGTCGATACCGGCAGCGGCAAAATGCTGACGCTCACGCCGCCGCGCAAAATCGACGAATACGCTCCCCACTTCTCCGCTGATTTCCTTCCCCTGCTCCAGCAGCACGGTCTTCCCCGTGAGTTTTGGTCAGCGGATGACCGCACAACGGCATTCATTACGCCGATTGCCAAGCAATTGGGCATTCCCGTCAATGTGCAGGCGGACATGACGCCGATGGATGAACTGCTGGACGAACTTTACGACCATCTGAACGATGCTTCATTTGAAGGTGCAGATGAAATGGGCAATGCGCCGGATGATGCCGAGGTGCTTCGGCTTCTTGCCGCCCACATTGCCGACGCGCCGGAAACACTCCGCGCCATACCGGATTACATGCTGACCGAGATACGCGCCGCAATTGCCGCACTCCCTAACTCGCGGGACGCCTTGCGCGCACTGGACGAAGAAATAAAGCGCCGCCGTCTCCCGCCGCAACAATGAGGTGAAGCATGTCGCAGACCACAAAACGCGCCTTAGCGCAAAGCCTGAAAAAGCTCCTGCAAACGAAGCCGCTGAGCAAAATCACCATCAACGATATTGCTGAGGACTGCGGTGTCAGCCGGATGACGTTCTACTACCATTTTGCAGATATATACGACTTGGTAGAGTGGACGTGTCAAGAGGATGCGAGCGTCGCGCTTGCCGGCAACAAGACGTACAGCACATGGCAGCAAGGCTTCCTGAACATCTTCCATCTTGTCTTGGAAAACAAAACGTTCGTCCTGAACGTCTACCACTCTATCAGCCGCGAGCATTTGGAGCGCTATCTCTATCAGCTGACGTATGACCTGCTGATTGGCGTGGTTGAGGAAAAAGCCGTCGGGCTGTCCGTCAGTGACCGTGACAAGGCGTTCATTGCCAACTTCTACAAATACGCGTTTGTCGGCTTGATGCTGAACTGGATTCGCGAGGGCATGAAGGAAGACCCAACGGCGATTATTGACCGGCTCAGCGTGCTGATTCACGGCGATATCACCCGTGCGCTGCACAAATACAGCGCAAGCTGACATGTAATACTATTTCCAGATGAAAATGCGCCAAGATGCGCCGCGAATTTTTCATTCTGGCTAACGTGAATGAAACGCAGCGTAGCAGCGCTACGCTAAGTGGAATGAGCGGACGCCAGAAGGGAAAAGGCGCAAGCAGATGGCGCAGGTGAATCTGGAAATAGTATAAACAGGCATCCGAAGCGAAAGCACATGCTTCAGATGCCTGTTTTTGCTTGATGAAAACTTATGCATCCAGCTCATCCAGAAACGAGCAGAGGTTTTCCTCCGAGTATTCGATTTCTGATGAGTACATCCGCGCCGCTTCGTTTTCGCCCAGCAGCGCCGACAGGCGCAGGAACAGCATCCCCGATACCGCACAAAACAGCACCCGCCCCGGCAAATCGCCATCCAGCAGCGCCCCCGGCACATGCCGATGCAGCAGGTACACCGTGAACTGCTCCACCGCCAGCGGGGAAAAATCCGGTAAATCGTCCGGTGCATTCGTCAGCCGCGCCAGCACCGCGTCCCATGCCGGGTCAAGGCGTTCCAGCGTCCGCAGGAAGTCCGCCCATTCCGCTGCCGTACGCGTTGGCATTACCGTGCCTACCGCTTCACACAAGGCATTCAGCCGGGCAGGAATGCCGCGTGTTCTGTCCTGCATGATGCGGATGAGCGCCGCCCGCGCCTGCAGCAGCGCTTCTTCCTCCGGCGACCCCTGCGGGCGTTTGCCGCCACCCTGCGTGTGCCACGTCATCGGCTGTGGCCAGTGCAGGGTCAAATCCGCCGCCGCTTCACAGCAGAGCCCGAAGCCAACTTCGGTGAATGTCGAAAACTCGTTGCGGTAGCGCGGATGGTCAGCACAGATTTGGCACAGCGCCCCTTCGCCGCAAGCAGTGATGATGTCGCATAAGCCGCTGTCGTTCAGCATCGGGCAGCGTTCATCCTCCCGCAGGCGGAAAGAAGCACCGTCCGGCGTGTCCGCAATCGCGTCGCGCAGCCGCTGCCCGATTTCACCCGTCATGGCAGCATACTTCGCCCGCGTGTTCGGGTCAATGTCGATTTCCCAGCCCTTGCAGCAGGTGTGGCGGCAAGCGTCCGCAATGCAGCGGAACGCATCCGCCGTCGCGGGGTAAATCAGCGTCATTTCAGCGCCTCCCACAGCGACCACGCCAGCGCGCGCACCGCCGGGTCATTCGGCTTTTCCCACAAGCGCGCCGTCAAGTGCCACACGCCGTCCTGCTGATAGAGGATGCCCAGCCGCGCACAGCGTTCCGTATTGTCAATCATCTGCACCGCGGGGCGAATGTCCGCCGGAAGGCGCTGCACATGCGCCGTTTGCAGGATAGCGTACCACACGGGGGTGGTGTAATCCTCCTGCGCGAACCGCTTCAGCAGCGGCGACGCGGTGTCGATGGACAGCCCCATCGTCCCGACCGGCACAGGCTTGCCCATGCTCTCGCTGATTGAACGGAACATCGGGTAGCACCAGAAATCCGTGCAGTATTCCGCCGGAAGCTGCCCTTCCGCGCTCGGCACAACAATCGCCGCACCGTCCGCCTTCTCTTCTGCGGATACAAACGTCACCATCCGCCCGTCCTTCTCGATGCCCTCGCGGGTGATGCGGATGTCAATTGGCGGAATCAGCCAAATCGGGTAATGATTGCGCGTGCCGTCCGCCAGTGTCAGCACGACGGTCAAGCCCGTGATGCGCTCCTGCACGACGTCCCGATAGCACTCCGCCGGGAACGTGACCGACACTGCGTCCGTCAGCCGCCCATGCCGCGCACCCGGCGCCACGTCGCAAGCGTACAATTCGCGCTCACCGTCCATGAGGGTGCAGCGGATGCAGGTATGCTGCTTCTCCGGGTCGCATTCGCTGATTTGCACATCAAAACGGATATCCTCGCCCATCATGCCCGTGAACGACGCAAATTCGCCCAGCACAACCGTTCCGGCGCAGAACTCGCGCCACTCCTCGGCGGAAATCAGCCCCTTGTTCTCCATCATTGCGTTCAGCACGCCGACAAGCGCCGTCCCCTGCCCGGTGTAGTCCTGCAAATCCAGCAGCTGGAAACCAGACACCTCCCGCGACCGCAGCAGCGTCTCGATTTCCCGCTTGTAGCATTCCACCGCCAGATGCCCCGTCTGCCGGAAGAAGGCTTCATGCTCGCCGTACAGCCCCGCCCGTTCCAAATTCTCGCGCATGGCTTCGATGTTGCGCGGCTTCAGCGGCCCTGTGTAACGCGAAATCTCCGAGAAATCAGGATAGAACACATACTGCCCGACCTCGTGGCTGATGACGGGCACATCCGGGATGAGGGCGTCCGCGGACTGCGCGTCCACTTCCTTCACGCCCGTGCCATACTGAATCTGCACCTTGCCGGCTTCACCCGACTGCCCCAGCGTTTCCGGAACGATGCTGGCATCATAATTGCTGACGGACTCCGGCGCGGTCGTCTGCACGATGCCCTGCGGTGCGTCACACATGGCGTAACTGCCGCGAAGCAGCCGTTCGCGCCCCAGCCTGACGCCGACGAACACATTTTCCTCGTCCAGCACGTCCGGTACAAACTGGTAGTTGTTCGCGCCGCTGCTGTACAGCTTGGTGTCGTCCGCCTCGCGGTAGGCGCGCATCATGCGGTTCAGCACGTCCTTGCTGCCCCACAGCTCATTGCCCAGCGAAAGCCACAGGAACGACGGATGATGCCCGTATTCGCGCAGGATACGGAAGCCCTCTTGGAAGAGGAAGTCGCGTTCGCGCTCGTCGTAGCCTTCTTCGCCTTCTTCCGCCACCGTCCCCCAGAACGGCAGCTCCGGCGCCATATACACGCCAAGCAGATCCGCCGCCGTGAACGCCGCATCCGGCGGACAGGCTGTGTGGTAGCGGTAATGGTTGATGCCGTATTCCTTGGCAATGCCCAAAATCGTCATCCACGACGCGACGTCAGTTGGCGTGTACCCGGTTTTGGGGTACAGCAGATTATCGACCTTGCCGCGCAGGAAGGTTTCGCGCCCGTTGATGAGCAGCCGCCGACCGAGCGTCCGCACGTCGCGCAAGCCGAATGTCGTTTCGTACACATCGCCGTCGAGGTCAATGGAGATGGTGTGGATTTCGGGGTGCGCTTCGTCCCAGAAGGCTTCATTGCCCTTGAGCGGGCATTCCCCGTCCAGCACGCCCCGGCGGTACGGCAGCAGATGCTCCATCTGCCCCGGCAGCACGATGCCCGCCACACCGTCGGGCGCGCCGATGATATGCCCATGCACACGCAGGCAGCCGCGCCGCAAGTCCGGGCGCACGGTCAAATCCGTCAGCAGTGTATGGGCGACAGTCAGGCTGATTTCACCGGTGATGCCGTTCCAGTTGCTCTGCGTATCGGGGCTGGTCAAATGCCCGCCGCGCGTGGGATAATCGGTATTATCCACGCGGATGACGAGGGTATGCTCGCCAGCGTGCACAGGCGGCAGGAAGTAGCGGTGCGGCGTACAGAGGCTCTCCTGATGCCCGATGGGGCGACCGTCGAGGTAGACGGTGGTTTTGCGGGTGCGTTCCAGCGTGAGCATCGTCTGCTCGCCCGTCCAGTCTCCCGCGGTGAACGTGCGCATAAACCACGCCGCGCCTTCAAAGCGGTATGCGTCGGTCAGGCAGCCCGTTTCCTTGGCGGAATTCGGCATTCCAAGCCCCGCCGCCGATGTTGTTCCCGGCAGCGTCATCGTCTCCGGGTACGCTTGCGGCATGGTCTCCTGTTTTTCCGTGTCCAGCTTCACCTGCCACTGTCCGCTCAAGTCGATTTTCATCATCGGTGGTGTTCCTTTCCCCAGAGGCTCCGCCTCTGGACTCCGCAAGGGGCTTTGCCCCTTGACCCCAGCAGGGGCGCTGCCCCTGCACCCCGCAAGGGAGTTCCTCCCTTGACCCTTTTCGCGATTGAATTGGTGACTTCTTCATGCAGTTTCCGCGTGGTTATGCAGGGATTTCGCTCCTGCGGGAGCGACAAGGGGGCTTTGCGGTCGCCCCCTTGA
>ENA-ORSF01000241-ORSF01000241.1-human-gut-metagenome-genome-assembly--contig:-NODE-241-length-18990-cov-3.91719_pt1 | contig 18990 bp, 19 predicted proteins | sample MGYA00242188_ERZ509155 | MGnify/ENA primary metagenome ERZ509155 (study PRJEB26280, sample SAMEA2338656) | human gut metagenome | biome: human gut; feature: human-associated habitat; material: faeces...
CCCGAAGGCTTTGCCGGACAGCGAGCATAAGTCGGTAGTATTGTCGAACACGTGCTGAATAGTGTAACTTTAGTTTAGTAGGAGAGATTTCTCTCTCCTACGTAACTGGTTAGGCAGCACCCTCTGCATCAGGTTGGTATTTAGCCAACATGTCAGCGACGAGCATCTCGTCTGCAAGAGACAGAGTTCTCATCGACAACTCATACGGGAAATACTCGTAACGGTCGTGTTCAGTAACACGTTCTTCACGAGCCGTTCGAGAAGCGAATGGATTGACGAACACTTCACCTTGCGCAAGCACGTGTCCAAGCACGCTAATACGTGCCTTCTTGAAGATAACGTGCAGCACTGACAGAGGTGCAGTCATAACAGCATTGGCAAGCATTGGTTCGCCTTGACCTTTGAGAATGGCTGCAAGCTGAATACGAGTAGTAAATATATTACGAGTCGTAGACTCGACATAAGTACCACTAGCAGCATCTTTAACAAACTGTGGAATGTTGCGATTAACAACAACAGTAAGAGCACCTGCATAACGACTGCTATTATCAATGATATTAGTAATCATTAAGCTGTCGTGATTCTCGAAATCAGGACGGTCAAGCAACAGACGAGTAATATCGTCTGCATCCTGTCCTTGATACTCGGATAGGTCAACTATACGAGCGTCAATAGCTTCATCAGTAGCATCAGCAGTATTAACTGTTTCAGCGTTAGCACTTGCTGCATCAGCAGCTTCTTTTGCAGCTTTTGCAGCTGCTTCGGCTGCTAATCTAGCAGCATCATTAACTCTTGTTCCCATGATTATAGGTATTAAATGTTATAAAATCAGTCGGCAACTGTTCAACCAATGTGCATCCCGACTACACACGCAATGGCAATATGTTTAAAGTCATTTGGTTTGATAGTAACTGCAATATGTTTAAAGTCATTTGGTTTGACTATTCCAATAGTTCTTTTACTATATTATTTATGTCTAGTATCAATACTAGTACGACCAATAGTATTAAGAAACTATTCACATGATTGTCATACAACTTAATGTAACTTAGATGTATGAATACTGGCACACCTAGCATACTTAATGCCAAGTGTACCACTTTAATCTTATCACGAGTACTTATACGTATCTAGTATAATAACGTGAACAAAATTGTTCATAAGTCTCGCCTGCACGACCATGTTCTCTCCAATCACGTCTCTGTTTATTAACAACAGAACGATAAGTCGCAGTAGTCATAACAGCTGCAACCAATAACAATATCAAGAATATCATAAACATTAGTATTAAATTAAACATTATAGCAATATGTTTAAAGTCATTTGGTCTTGACGGGGGTATTGGAATTGGTTTGAGAGTAGGGGGCTATCAGGGTAGGAGGCCCGCCTCGATAAAAATATATTCATAAAAAATATATTTCTCCGGGGAGTAGTACCTACAATAGACTACCTAAGCTCGCTACCAATAGACTATATAACACTAATACTTTTAAGTTTACTATCTCTAAATCTCTTAGTATTGTTCCTAAGTTCATTAATAGTATTTCTAATATTGATTCTTCATTTAAGTCTTCTAAGTCTCTTACTTTCTATTGTTGTTAGTAGTCTAATTCTTCTTATAGAAGAACTATCCTATTTATTAATATCTATGATTCCTATAAGTCTTATTATTGTATTTAAGTTCTTAATCAGTCTTATTTATATTATATGGTATTAGTTGTATTACATTGTCTATTGTGTCTTATTGTGTAAGCCCTTTCTCCTCTTCTTCGAAGAGTTCGAAGATTCATTACTAGAGTTATAAAAATAGAATGGTAAGAATTATTCAATATTTTAACTTAGTATTAGGATTGCTAGGTTGTATACGAATGTGAACCAGTGTGAATGAAAGTGAAATTATACAGAGAATACAATTCTAAAGGTTTTTTAACTAGTTAGATATTGATGATATAGATATTATTCGTATACTTGTGCTATTAATGACTGACGGTTATATTACAGTCAGTAATGTTAGTCAACTTAATTAATAGTATTAATAATCTAATTAAAGTAATTATGCTGCACTTAGAGAACAAAACTAAAGGAGAGACTTTCCTAGTTCCTCAACACATGGCAGAAATTGATTTCCAATATGTTTCTGAAAGAGTTAAGAATATTACTCCTTTCAAGCATTTTGGTATTGTTGCTATTATTCAGACTGCTAAACTTCGTGAAATTATTAATCCTGACTTAAAAGGTACTGGTAATACTAAGTTCATATTAGTTAAAGCTAATTATAGTGATGATGTTAAAGAAGGCGATAGAGCTTTGCTTAATCGTTTCTTATATGTCGCTCCATCTGATGTATTTACTGGTATAGATTGTAATCCTCGTAGTAATGAACTTACTCCTTATAATCTTTCTGAATTTATTCGTAGTGACCAAGACTTAAATATAAGTATTGCTCGTGGTGAGATATTCCGTAAGGTTAGTACTGGTTCTGTTATTAGTTTACTTGGTAATGAGGTAAGTCCTTCAACTGTTGAAAAGAAAGGTGACAATGGTAAATTGATTACTACTATTGCTGAAACAGTAGTTTGTGTTGGTTATAAGATTGTTCGTCTTTCTGATATTCAAGGACAGAATACTATTGAAGGTCTTATTCCTAATGGTAAACCTCAAAAGTTTATTGTTGCTACAAACTTATTACAAGTATAATAGATGCCGTCTATTGATTTAAAAGAGAAGAGAGAATTGATGCTTAATAGAGCTGATATTATTGCTCTATTAGGTGTCACTCCCGAAGATGCTCTTATCATTAATGATATTGTTGATGATATTGAAAGCCAAGTAGTCAATAGAATTAAGACTATGGGGAGAGTTACAATTCCTCGTATCGGTTCGTTCTTTCCGAATGAAGGCAAACTCGATGCAATGGAGCATCATGCTTTAATGAAAGAGAAAAGGAAAGAGCTTACTCCCGAAGAATACAAAGAGTTTAAAAGAGGCCTTATATTGTCTAGGGTTGTTCAACGTCGTAGATTTAAAAGTCGAACTACTATAATATCTCGTACAATTAGACTTAATAAAGTTCTAGCTAGACGAAAACTTAGACAGTTTGGTAGAGATGAACGTGGTTATAAACTATATATGTATTTCTTTAGTAAGATGAAACCAGTTAATGATTCTGATTACTATATTAATCTGTTAAATAGAGAAGGTTATGATTGCGAAGATTTCCCCATTGGATTTAAGTGGTATGATTAGTGTTAATGAGCAAGGTTATCCCTATGCTCCTAACGTTTATCAGATACAGGATAAAGATGTAAGAGAGTTATATCTTCGTGATAATAGCGAGGATAAACTTCGGTATATTAAAGAAGCCGGAGTTATCTTTTATGTAGCCGACCCTAAATCTCCACCTAATCAAATGGGATATAGTCGTTCTGAAGCATTAGCTTCTGCAAAGACTAATTATGGTCTTCCTGCTGATTGGAATCCTGATGCTCTTATTCTTCGTCTTATTGATAGATATCATGAAGATAAAATGGGTGTTGCAGGAGAAGCTCTTGAAAGTATTCTTAGAGCTGTTCATAATAGTTCTCGTGCAGCAAATATTATTAGTGAGCAACTTACTAATAAGTTAAACTCTGGTTTACAAGCCGAAGATGCTTTACCAGTTATTGATTTAGTGACAAAACTAAATGGTATTATTAATATCATTCCTAATCAAATTAAAGCTTTAGGTGAAGCTAAACAAGCTGCTGCTCTTGAAATAGAGCAAAAGAAAGCTAGAGGTGGTAAAGTTGTTACTATGTCTATGTCCGCAAAAGATGCTAGTGATTTGGAAACTCAAGTAGAAGCTCAAAAGAGAGAGTTAGGATTAGTAAGTGATACAATTGTTAACGCTCCTTTACAAAATGATACCTGTAAAATCTGAATATAAACAAACAAAGTTATACTTTGATGAACCTACTCATAAGTATACTGATAATTGTGGTAATTCTTATATTAGTGCTACTACAATTATTCATTCTTATGTTCCTAAGTTTGATTCTAATTATTGGGCTAAATATAAAGCTAAAGAAGAAAATACTTCTATTAAAGATATAAAGAATCAATGGGATAAGATAAGAGACAAGGCTTGTGATATGGGTAATGTTTATCATAATAGCTTTGAAGAAGGTATTCGTCAAAATAGTAAGTTCTTTAATGCTATTAAATATCTTAATAAGCAAGAGAGTAAACAAATGGTTACTGTTGCTGATTTAGATGTTGTTGATAGTCATACTAAACTTCTTGATGTTGATGCTTTTATTGACCATACCGAAAACAAATACCCAGAAATATATAAAGTATTTAAGTTCTATACTGAAAGAGATTATAAGATTTATTCAGAGATAGGAACTTTTCTTCCGAAGTATTTAGTTAGTGGTACTATTGATATATTGCCTATAAGAGAGGACGGATTCGTTATACTAGATTGGAAAACTAATCGTACTGGTCTTAGATTTCAGGCAGGTTATTATAAGAAAGATAAGAGTGTTAGACCTGTTCAAGAAACAGATGAATGGGTACATAAACCTGAAGATGTTCTTCTTCCACCTTTTGGCGGTCTTCCTAATTGTAATGGAACTACATATAGTTTACAATTAAACTTATATGCTAAAATGGTTCATCTTATTACTGGTTTACCATGTAAAGGTTTAGCTCTTTGTCATATTGAAGTTCCATTTATACTTAACCAATATGGTAGACCTCAAAGATTTAAAGACGGTTTTCATATTGATGAAAGTAAAACAGAAACAGCTAAGTGGTATAAAATATCTAGGCTAGAACCTGAAATAGATACTATGCTTAATATTCGTTATCAAACTGTTAATGGAAGTCAGAAACAACAAATGAATTTATTTGTGTAATAATTAAAGTTATGAATAAATATAATATTAAGTTAATAGATAAATGTCGAACAGTTGATTGGCGAAAGACATTGGAAAGTAAAGGATATGTTTATTTCTCTACTGGAAAGTATAATCTTAATCTTATTGGAGTTCGTGCTAAAGAACGTGATAATAATGAGTTTAACGATGCTTTTATAATTGATTATTGGACAGCTAATGGTAAGAGATATACTCCTATATATCCTTGTACTACTGACCCAGGATTTAAAAGTCTTGAAAAACCTGTTAATTTTAAAGGTTGTGCAATTCTAGTTCCTGGTCAATATCGTGGTTGTTTTAAGAAAGGTTATCATAAAGGACAGTATGCTGCTCTAGTTCAACATAAACCTGTTAAAGTATTCCGTGATGCTAACAAGGATTTTTATATGGACTGTGATGAATCTTCTATCGAGGAAGGTATGTTTGGTATTAATATTCATAAGGCAGATGAAGCTAGTGTTGTTGTTGACGGTTGGTCGGCAGGTTGTCAAGTTCTAGCAAGAGGCACTGATTTTAGAGAACTTATGAATATAGTTGAATTATCCATTCCTATTTGGGGAAGTATATTTACTTATACACTATTAGAAGAAAAAGATTTGATAATATGAAACTAAAGAGCATTGGAATAGGACTATTAGTAGTAGTTATATTATTTATTGGAATTAGAGTATTCACCCATTTTGTTTCAAATAAGGAATATGTAGAAGTCCCACTTATCGTTCCTGATACTATATATCAGGATATAGAAACAAAGAGAGATAGTTTACAACTAGTAATAGATTCTATTCTCAATGCTCTTAATAATACTAATCAGTATGAGAAAGAATTTGATAAAGCAATTAGTGATACTGATAGTATTGCTATTCTCGAACGCTTCATATATCTTGTGTCAAAACCAATCGGAGTTGAGAATCCAAAGGTTGGAGACGAAGGTAGATAGTTTACAGCAATCCTACTCCTTTATGGGGGATGGCGGAGCGAAGCGACGCCTAGATAAAGAAGTATTAAGAATAGCCAATGCTAAGTTAATACTTTCAGAAGAGTACAAAAACCAATACGAATCCTACAAGAAGTTATATGAATTAAAAGTTCAAGATAACTACTTGCAGGATTCTGTTATATCTAAGCAACGTGAAGAAATAAGAAGGATAACGTTAATAGGTAATGAAGCTATTACTAATCTTAATAAGGGGTATAAAAAGTCTAAGAGATATAAAAAACAACGTAATGGATTTATAGCTAGTACAAGTGTGCTAGCTATTCTTGTTGTCGTATTATTAAAATAATTATATAGATTATGCAATTGTCTGAATATCCATTTTTCATGTATTACATGGAAGAAGATAAAGGAAAGAAGTATAAACATGCTAGTGACTTTGGATATAAAGACCCATTTGACCATTTCTTAATAGGAGAAAGTGGAGGATTTTTAATGAACATTGACCCAAATAAGAGATTTGTTAATACAGAGCTTCTTCGTCCTGCTGCTATTGCTTATGAGAAAGATGGGGTTTATACTAAGTTTGCAGTAGATAGTATGCCTCATATAAACTTTCGTAAACAAGAAACTCTTCGTAGACTTGTAGGTTTTAAAGCTCCATGTCTTATGGATACTAGAACTGGTGAGATAGAAGAGGTTTATATTACTGGTGAACATTATAACTTTATTAATTATGGGCGTATTCTTAAACTAGATACTAAAACACTTCGTGTTGAAGAAGGTAAAGTTACTGGACGTAAGATAAGAGGATTTCCACGATTCATAGATTGTCAATGGTGGTACTTCTTGATTAAACAGTTCTGTCGAGATAATGGTTTATTCCTTATAAATGATAAAACTCGTCGTGGTGGATTTAGTTATATGGAAGCTATTGGTTCTGCAAACTTTATTAATCTTACTCCTAATCGTGCTGTTATTCATGCAGCTAGTGATAACAAGTTCTTAGTTCAGTCAGGTGGTTTATCAGACTTTATGAAGAAACAGATTATCTTCTATGAATCTAACACACCATTTGTAAGAGGTATAGCTAAGATTGATGCTAGTGATTTTATCTTAGGTTATAAAGACCCTAGTACAGCCATTATTGATGATAATAGTTGGAATAGTGCTTGTATATCTGTGTCTACTAAGAATAATCCTTCTGCCGCTGTCGGTAAAGATGCTGGAGAAATTAAGTGTGAGGAAATGTCAGAGTTTGAAAACTTTGATGATTTTATGGATGTTACTGAACCTACACTAAAGACAGGTTCTGTTACTACTGGTTTTCTTAATGCTTGGGGTACTGCTGGTAAAGCTAATGCTGGTTGGGTTACATTTGAACAGAACTTCTATGACCCTAGAGGTAGAAACTTTATGGCATTTGAAAATGTATGGGATAAAGATAGTAGATCGGAAGTATGTGGTTATTTTAAACCTTATTGTTGGGGACTTGAAGGTTATAAGATTGGTGATGATAATCAGATTGCTACTCTTACATCTCTTGATGATGACGGTAATTCTGATATAGCTTTAGGTTTTCAGATAGCCGAAGAAGAACGTGCTATTGAAAAAGCTAAAAGTAAATCATTTGCTAAGTTTATTAGTTATTGTGGACAATATGCTAATATGCCTAGTGAATCATTTAGTTCTGTAAGTGAGAATATATTTAGTAGTGAGATACTAGATGAATGGGAACAAGAGCTAAAGATGTCTAATAAGTATAACTTCTATATAGACGGTAAGTTTGTAGAATATGATTCTGATAACTTTGAGTTTATTCCTAATGAACGTATTGCTGCAACTGGCGGTGTATATAGAAAAGACTTCTTTGATTATATTAAGAATGTTCCTCGTCATTCTAATGAAGACCCCGAAGGTTGTATTCGTAAATGGTTTAATCCTATTAAAGTTGAATATATAGATAAGAAAACCGGTCAGTTAACTAAAGGTACTCCTCCAGGGATATATAGTATTAGTTATGACCCTGTTGGTATTGATAAAGATAAGAAAGAGCTTACTAACAAACATTCTCATAATAGTATTAAAGTATGGATGAATCCCTGTATATATAATGGTTATCGTCCTAGACTATGTGCTGTGTATTATGGTCGTCCTGATGAACTAGAAAAGGCAGACAGAATATGTTATTACTTTGCAGTTACTTATAATTGTCTTGGTACAACTAATGTTGAAATCAATCGTGGTGAAACAGTAAGTAATTTTAAGAAGTGGAAAGCTGTTAAGTATCTAGGTTATCATCCTGTTCATCTTTGGGACACTAATATTAATAGTAAGAAGGTTAATACTATTGGTTATGATATTAGTAGTGAGACAGTGAAACTTGACGGTCTGCGTATGTTGAAGGAAATGTTGTATTCCCCCATAGGGAAGTTTGAAGACGGACGTGACATGCTTGTTCTTCATACTATATATGATTATCAGTCGGTACTAGAGTTAAAGAAATGGTCTAATAGTGGTAACTTTGACCGTGTATCAGAAATGATTGTTAGAGGTATTGAATGGGCTGCTAATGATAAGTTTGCTAAAAAGCAACTTGAACATAGACAAAGAGTTCAAACAGAAAAAGAAAATTTTTGGAATCGTAAACGTTATTAATTATGAGTTGGTTAACAGAAAGTAACAGGTTAAAACATTTCCTCTATGCAATTCCATGTGGATTGTTAGGAATAATGTTTGTGGCAGGTCTTGCCGCTGGTATGGAGTTTAAAGATAAAATGTCGGGAGGAAAGTTTGATTTCTTAGATATTTTAGCTACATTGCTTGGCGGAATGATAGGATTCGTGTTAATGCTTATTATAGTAATAGCTACGGGTGCTATTGATTGGTATATTAATATACTTATTAAACTAAGCGAATTATTATGATTGATGCAAAGCTAAATGTTAGACTTGGGGATATGCCTAAACAGCGTATCCCTAATTCTGAAAAGGATGAGTATTGGGCAGGCAGAACAATAGATTATTGTATTGCTGCTGGACTAGCTTGTAACGATAGAACTAAGACTGAACAACTTCTTGAAATACTTCATGGAGAAATGCCTGACGAGTTTTATCGTAAGACACTTAATCCTTATAATGCTACTAAGGAGAACTTTAAGAGGTTTCCTGCTACTCTAAGAAATCTTGATATTATTAATGATGTAGTTCGTCGTTATTTATCAGAATATATTAAGTCTCAGCATGAATTTATTGTTGGTGCTAATAATCCTGAAATTATTATGGCTCGTGATGCAGCTATTCGAGAAGATATAGTTAAGAGAGCTATGATAGCGTTTCAACAAGAAGTTCAAAAGAGAGTACAACAGCAACAAGCTGAAAATGCTCAACTAGAAGCTCAAGGACAACCAACACAAGATGTTGACCCAGCACAACTTGCAGGTGATGCAGAAGAGTTTGAAAAGAACTTTATTGATAATTATATAGATGAGATAAGTGCACAAGCACAACAACTATTAGAAGTTATTGATGACGTTCTTAACAATGAGACAATAATTCCGGTTGAGTATTTTAACTATATCATTACGGGGGAAGTTTATAGTTTCCATACTGTTCGTGGTAAGAAACTAATTAAAGAATATGTTCCTACTACTGATATGTATCCTGTTCCTAATGGAGAACAAATGGTATCTAAATATGATATTGTAGCTCGTAGAATGTTAATGAGTTACAATCAGGTAATAGACCAATTCTCTGATGAATTAACAGAGGAACAACTAGAATTTATAACTAAGTATTATAATCCTAGTACTGTTGGAGCTACTTGTACTCTTAGTCTTAATTCTTATACTTATTATTTTCCTGAAAAGTGTAAGAACTATAAAGAAGATACTGGTGAGATATTTCCGTCAGAAGGTTATGATTTAAGATTAAAGAACGGAGAATTGTTAGAAGTATGGCATGTTAATTGGAGAGGATATGCGCAAGTTAAGATACTAAAGTATATTAACGAAGTAGGTTTAGTTGATGAAATGATTGTTCCTGATGACTTTGAATTTAATCCTGAACTAGGTCATATTGAAATATCTGTTGTATATAAACCGCAGATATATGAAGGTTATCGTATTGGAGGACAACGTTTCGGTATATATCCAGGTGGTGCTAAACCTATTCCTTTCCAAATAGACGATGATGCTAGATTACAATATTGTGGACTTCAAGAAGTTCTTCCTCAAATGGGAAAGTTCTCCATTGTAGAGATACTTACTCCTTTCCAAATACTAATCAATATATTCTCTTATCATAGAGAAATGATGATAGCTAAAAATAAGATGTTTATTCTTGTTGCAGCTAAGTCTTTATTTGGAGAAGATGCGGAAGAAGCTATATATAATATAGCTGCTGAAGGTATATTTCCATACGATGATGCAGAAGATATTAATAGCACTAAAGCGCAATCTATTAAAATGCTCGATGCTAATATCTCTGGTTATATTACTGAAATATCTAATCTTATTGAATCTATTAAAGCCAGTGCACGTGAAATGGTAGATATGACACCACAACGTTATGGACAAATAGCTACTAGTGCTGGTAAAAGTACTACGGAAGAAGCAATTATTCGTGGTTCAATGGGAACTGTTATTATCAATTATATGTTTGATAAGTTCCGTGAAGATGAATATATCGCAGACTTAAATAATTCTAAGCTAGCTTGGATTGACGGGTTAGATACTTCCTATTATGACAAGTCAGATAGAAAGCAATATATTTCTCTTAATGTAGAGAATCATACTCTTGGACAGTATGTAGTTAAAGCTAAGAACTCTGATAGAGAAACAGAGAAGTTCGAGCAACTCAAAGAGTGGGCTTTTAATGCTAGTCAGAATGGAGATTTAATGTCAGCTGTTGCAGCTATTACTTCAGGGAATATATCTAGTCTTAAACTAGCTATTAATCGTTATCAAGAGATTCGTCAGAAAAACGAAGAATCTCTTCGTCAACTAGACCAACAGTTAGAAGATGCTAAGAATAAAGCTGCTCTTGAACAGATAGCTGCAAAAGGTGAACAAGATGCTAGACTTGCCGAAATAAAAGGTTATTATGACCTTCTTGCTAAAGGAATGGATACAGAAGCTGCAATGGCTGCTCTAGCTAATCAACCTTCACAAACTGTACCACAAGATAACTCTGCCGAACTATCTTTAAAACAAGCTGAACTAAATGAGAAGAAACGAGCTAAAGACTTGGATATGATTAATGCTGCATTAGATAGAGATAATCAACTAAAGATAGCTAAAGAGAATAAGAACAAATATGATAAACCAAAGTCTAGTAGTAGTTCTAGTAAGAAGTGAACACTAAGTTATAATTAGCTATATACCTTTCTCTATGATTCAGACGTGCCCTACGGATGCCTCCGTAGGGTTTTTCGTACCCATAAGATTGACGTAGACCGCATTTTTTTGACTTCTATTGAATTTTCCCCCTTAAAGAGATGAACTGTATTATAAAGCATTAAAATGCCGTAGCAAGCCTTAAAATGGCTTATTCTTTTGCCCTATGTTGAACGTTCGTTTTAGCTGATACTATTCGACTCTTATATTACTTAAATTCAAATACGGGTTTTTCTAAACCTAATAGTAAGGTATTCAAACTAGCAAGAGTTGTATTTCTTATATTATTAGACTACATTTGACTTGAAAGTAATAATTAAAACATATTTATTATGCCAACTTTTAATAATAATGATTCTCTCGATTTAAGTACTACTAAAATAGATGATATATCTACTGTTGGTAGTGCAGGTCAAGGTGCTGGCTCTGGTAATAACGGTAATACTACCGGACAGGGACAACAAGGTGCTGGACAACAAGGTCAACAAGGTAATGGCAATGATAATCCTGATACTAATCCTGATACTAATGCTAATAATGGTAATGGTAGTACTGGAAATCAAGGTCAGCAAGGTCAAGTGGATAATCAGCAACAAGACTCCTCTATGGGGGAAGTTAAGTTATCAGAAGGTGATACTATTAATGTAGACGGTGTAGATTATACTATTGATGCTGAAGGTAATGCTATTGCTGCTGACGGAACTGTATTCCGTACTGCTACTGAACTTGCTGAACTTATCGCTCAAAATAGTTCTGAACCAAGTGTTCTTAACCAATTACAAACTCGTTTCGGTTCTGACTTTAAAGATGAAAACGGTAATCCTATCGTATTTGATGATAATGAAGAAGGCATTGCTGCTTATGTTGAAACAGTAGTTCAGAGTAGAGTTAAAGAAGCTCAAACTGCTGCTATTAATAACTTATTTGAAACTTATCCTCAAGTAGAACAAGTTATTAATCATCTTAAACTTAATGGTACTCTTGATGACTTCGTAGAAATACCTGATAGAAGTCAGATTACTGTTAGTAAAGATAACGAAGAACAACAAGCTGCTTTTATTCGTGAAGAATGGAAACTTAGTGGTAAGAAAGGAGACGTAAACAAATTTATTGACTATTGTAAGAACGCAGGTATTCTTTATGATACTGCCGTTGAATCTAAAGAAGCTGTTGATAGCATATATGAATCTCGACTTGCTGAACAGAAAGCACAAGTAGAAGCTAAAGAAGCTGCTGCTGCTGCTGAAGAAAAAGCATATTGGGATAATGTAGAAAAGACTATTAGCAAAGGCGAACTATTAGGTTATAGTATTCCTGAACAAATCCAATGTAACAAAGACGGAAAGAAAGTAATGCTTAGTCGCAAAGACTTCTTGAAGTATGTGTCTACTCCTGTTGATAGTGAAGGTAATACAGCTTATATGTTAGACGAAGCTAAAGTTGATTCTGATGCTCGTATGCAGGATGATTTACTTAAAGCATTTCTAAGGTTTACTGGTGGCGATTATGCTAGTCTTGTTGGTATGGCTGTTAATAAACAAAAAGTTCTATCTATTAGAACTGCCGCAGCGCAAACTACTGGTAAAAGGACTGTTATTATCAATAGTAAAGGTAATAATTCTAAGACAGTTGATAATGACCAACTAGTCTTGAACTAACTAAATTAAAACTAATATGTACAGATTAAGAGAAGTCGAAAGAGGTAGATATGATGACAGAGGTTATTCTAATGAACAATCTCTTGCTGCCTTAATGATTCAAAAACCGGAGGAAATCAACAACTTCCTAACTTACACTTATGGTATGGAAGATGACCGATTCCCGCTAACTTTCCTTACTGAAGGACAAGGTGCTGCTGGTGTTCGTGACATTACTACTGTTGAGTGGACTTGGAAGACAATGGGTCGTCAGAGATTTAATGATTACATTGTTTGGGCTGACACTGGTGATACTACTCCTGGTATTGGTGGTAAACCTATTAAAGTCGAGTTTGCTACTGGTCTTATTATTGAACAGTATGGTTTGCTTGCTCCTGATGGTAAGACAACTGTTCGTGTAATGCGTGACCACGGTGCAGGCAATCATGGTGGACATCTGTATTCTTTGCAGCTAAAGAATCCAGATAAGAGTGCTTATGTCGACCCAGCTAACTTTGAGAAAGGTAAATACTGGTGTATGTTAGCTCCGTCTATTCCTGAATCTTATTCTAAGGGTAACAAGACTAATGTTATGGGTCCTGGTGTTATGAAATCTCAGTTAGGATTCAAACGTTATAGCAAGGAAATTGCAGGTAACATTAGTAATGTTATTGTTAGTTATGCTTTTAAGACAAAAGGCGGTGGTACTGATACTCGTTGGATTAATGAAGAAATGCGTCAGTTCGATGTTCAGATGCGTATCTCTAATGAGATTGACTTATGGACATCTCGTTACAATCGTACTGTTAATGGTACTATTGATATGAAGGATTGGGATAATGACCAACCTATTCCTGAAACTGCCGGAATGTTTGAAATCCTAGAAGAATCTAACTACGATACTTATGGTGAATACTTGCCTCTTAGCAAGTTAAAAAGAACTATTGGTGATGTAGTTGATAAAGATACCGATACTGGTTCTATGGAAATTACTCTGTATGCAGGTAAAGGTGGTATCGAAGATTTCGACATGGCTATTCGTGAAGATGTTAAGTCAGAAGGATTCATTACTCCACTTGGAGAAAAGATGATTGGTGAAGAAGGTGGTGGTCTTACTTATGGTAAATACTTCCGTAAATATAAGACTATTGACGGACATACAGTTACTTGTGTTCATCTTCCATTCTTGGATAAATCACCTATTGCTGAAACAGCAAAAGCTAATGGTCTTATTCATCCTCGTACTGGCTTGCCTATGACATCTCACAAACTGATGTTCATTGACAATTCTGTATATAACGGAAATCGTAATGTTCGTATGGTACGTATGAAAGGTCAGTCTTATCTTGTTGGTGTATTGAAAGGCCTTACTCCTATTCCACCGTCTTGGGGTTCTGTTCCTAGCAATTCTATATCTACGGATATTGATAAATCTCAATATGAAGTTAAGATGTCTCGCGGTCTGCAAGTTGACAGACAAGAGAAGATGTTCATGTTGGAGTGTGTACTCTAAAGTTAAACAATTAAACTAAATTATAATGGAAGGACAAACACCAAAAACCGGTACATTCGGTAGTAGTCTAGCTAATCCAAATCCACAGTCTGCAAGTATTCCGCAGACTAAAACTCCCGAAGCTCCTAAACAAACCTATGAACAAATTCTTAAAGAAGAAGATGGTTTAGACAAAGACTTTCTTGAAGAAAGATATATTGTAATAGCTCTTGCTACTGATATTACTATTAATTCTGTTTATCGTCAAGTTAATGCTAGATACATTGCTGAACGTCATGATAGTATTGGTGGTAGTATTAATTCAGCTAGAGTCTTGACTAGCAACTATGAAGAAATGGCAGCTTATATGCCTTCTCTTATTGGCTGTTCTCCTAACGCACAAGAGTATGTTACTAGAGTTCAACGTTGGTTTAATAGTATATCTATTCCAGTTGACGGTGACGGAAAGAAACTCAACTGTTCGTTTCAATGGAGAAAGAAAAGAGATTATCTGAATTATAAAATAGATGAAACAGCTATCATAGAAGAATATGATAATGCCGAAAAGTCTAATCCTAAACAGTTGAAAGATGCTATTGCTAGATATGTCAATAAGATTAATGCTCTTGAATCTACTCGTTATAAATATGGACATCCTATTAAAGTAGATGATTATCTTGCATATCGTCATTGCTTATTATATCCGATTGTAGCTAAAGACGTATCTGTTATTAGTTTTGATTCTCGAATCAAGTTCTACATAAAAGATGAACAACGTGAAGCTAATCGTTTGAAACGTAGTCGTATTCAGGCTAACAAAGCAAGACGTAATTATCTTGATGCTATTGATAATGATGTTAAGTTCAAAGCTATCTTTGTATGCTACTGTGCAAGCAACAAACAAGATGTATTGTCTAACTTGTTACTTGACCGTACAATTCAAGAAAAGATTCTTGATGAGTTCGCAATTAAAGAGCCGGAGAAATTCAACAAACTGTTTAACAATTCACAAGTTGAACTTCAAGCGTTTATTGAAGAAGCTATCGCTAGAGGAGAACTAGTTCGTTCGGAAGTTAACCAAACTGTTTTAACTCCTGAAGGCGGATTCATTGGAGCTAACATGAAAGAAGCATTAGCTTATTTTAGTAATCCTGAAAATGCTGACTACAAAAAAGCACTTGAAACTAAACTTAAATTATAATAACTGGTTATTATGAAAGTAAAAGAGATACATAACGAGTTCATGCTTTTAGCCCAACAAATGGGTATGAAAAGTGTCCGAGCTATACTTCCTGAAGAGTTAGACCGACTAATTAATTTAGAGGCTATCGAATATGTCAAAGACGTTTTCTCTCGTAAGGGTAATCGTGAACTCGATGGTATCTCTGATAATGTTATAAGATTAACAGAACTTAGTAGCCTTCATACTAGTATTAAACTAGAAGCTAAACAAGGAGATATAATGTTTGGTACAGGTTATAAGATAGAATTAAATAATTATACTACACCAATGTTCTATACATCAGTTTACGCCTTTAAGGGGGATAAATCTTATCGTTGTAGATTGATTGACTTAGACTTAGTTAGTGAAACAATGAATGATTATCATTCAAAATCTATTGTTACAAGTCCTATATGTTATAAGACTGAATCAAATATTGAAGTTATAGCAACGTTCGAGATAGATAAGTTTCTAGTTAATTATATTAAATATCCTACTCCTATTAGTAGTGTAACTGATACTACAAATGAATTATCAGATGTTGCTATGAAGGAAGTTATTAAGAGAGCAGTTAATACTTATAATGCTATTTCTAATAACAATAGTTATGAGAAAGTTTCAAACGAATTATCTAAATTAGAATAAAATGGAAAGACTGTTATTTGCAGGTAATGTTGCATTAGCTACTACTCCCGCCACTTTAGCTGCTGTTAATGCAGCAGGTATTACAGAGGGTGCTGTTGCTCTTTACGACAACGAAGGTGCAATCATCTCGAAAGCTCTTACTAAGAACATTCCGATGTTTACCTTGTTTGTTGGTGGTGGAGCATTTGCTAATAAGAGCAAGTATACCAATATTGTATCTGATATTGATACTAGACGTTTCTCTTATGTTAAGAGTGTCTATGCTGCCGGAACTAAATTTAGTGCGGAAATTACTGTTCCTACCCCCGTAGAAGGAAAGGATTATACGTTAACTATGGCTAAAGCTCATACTGTTCTTAATGAACGTTATAAGTGGTCGGCTAGTGAGCGTGCTCGTGAAGGTGATACTGCTGCTATTATTGCTGAGAAGTTAAGTACTCAACTTAATTCTCTTGGTAAGAATGAAGGATTTACTGCTAGTGTTGCCGCTGCTAAAATTACCGTAACTGGTACTGATTATGAAGCATGGAATCTGATTGCAGGAGATTCATTGTTTGGAGTAAATATTACTACTACAAAAGCTGTAAAACCAATTAATGATGATGCTGCTCTTAAAGAATTGCAGATTCGTTGTATTGGTGGTGAAGGTATTAATTCTACTAGCAATGATGCTCGTAAGTTATATACTTTGCCGGAGTTCTCTAATGCAGGTGGTTGGACAGTATTTACGCTAACTTTCTATCCTCATCGTGACCTTCGTAGTGGTAGTACCGAAAATGTTAAAACTATTATTCATCTTGCTATTCCGACAGGAGCTGCTCAAATAGCTACTCTTGAAACAATATTTGCATCTGTTAATACTCCGGCAGCAGCAGCAGCAGCAGCAGGAGCTTAAAGAAAATATTGTAAATATAACTCGTAATAGTTTAATAAAGGAGGAGGGGTTGCTATTAATGTTAAAATTAGTAGTAATCCCTTTAATCATAAATAGGGATGGAAGAAATTATCGAATCTGCTCTTAATCAAGGCTTGAGTTCCTTGATAACTATTTCTATTTTCCTATTATTATATAAATGGTTGGATAATAAGAAGAAGACTGAAAGCGAAAACTTTGTTAGTTCTATTAGTAGTACTCTTGATGAAGTATCTAAATCATTGCTACAAGTCTCAACGTTTATTACTGATATTACAAAGAATATCATAGATAAAGATAAAGACAAGTGTAAGACTGCAATAGAAGATTCTATGTTCGCTTCGGCAATGAGATTGACTATATTCGTTACTAATACTGTTATTAATAATCACGTCTATACTAATAAAGATAATATACTTGCTAATATCCATAATATAGTTAATGCAGAGTTTTACAGTGTATTCTCTAGCTTGGCTTTATATAAGATTAATGGAGTAAAAGCTAGTGATAATATGAAAAAGGATTGGATGCCGTCAGTGGAGAAATCTATAATAGAAATAGTGTTTAATGACAATCTTAGTAAAGAAGATAAAATATCTAGTTTTAATAATAAAATAAACTTGAAGTTTCAGTCTTACATAACTTATATAACAAATAATACATTAAAGTAATGGACATAAACTTCGATAATGTAAATAGCAAATTGGTTGATAGAGGTGTACAAGTTGTACACCTCTCTACCATTGGATTCGTTCTTACTAATGAAGATATATGTAGATATAATGCTATGACTATTCTTAGTCACATGCAAAATGTAGAATCTAAACTTAGTGAGAAACAACAACAAAATCTAATTGCAATGTATAACGAATTAATAGTAATGCAATGAGAAAGAACGAAAATGGAATGTATACTTACTTGGATGTTCCTAGTAAGTATAATTGTGTTTATAAAAGATTGCTTATTAAGTTAAGTGACTTAGGAGTAGACATGATTAAAGATTGTACTTCTACTTGTAAAGGTATCAATCGTCAAGTCATTAATTGTTGGAATATGTTTCAATCTGCTTGTGTCGCCTATACATTAGGTTATTGGAAACAGGCAGATTTACTCATTAATTATATTAATGTTTCTTTAGCTTTGGACTGTACTGAATATACTACTGATGAGAAACCTGTATTTATGACATTTGAACTTAATATTCCTATATCAATTACTGGTGCTCAACAGATAAAATATAATGAAGCTACATTTGTTATCGCTAATAAAGAATATGTAACTAAAGATACTCTTACTATATATCAAGTTATTAACGAAAGAGAAAATATTATAGCTTCAGGATTATCTATTGATAGTCCGGCTAAGTTTAATGAATTAACACTTAATGCTCAAGTAGGACAAGTTTATATATTTAGAGCTAGTATAGAAGGAGAAGACGGTGAAACATATTATTCTAATGACTTTATTGTCGAATGTAAGTCTATTCCTAAAATGAATGTTATGTATTATGGACATACTGATATTGCACCGCAGATATTTCAAAATATGTCTGTTAGTGATATTATGGCACTAGAAGGTAATACTCCTAGAACTATTACAGGAGATAAGAATAATACATTTACTATTCATCAAGAAAAGAGGATTCATTATCTTCTTATACCTGATACACTTATGACGCTTGTTAAAGCTGAATATGGTACTATTCTTGTTACTACTCTTTGGGACGGTTCAGACGGTGCTTATAAGACTAACAATCCTGGTGGTATTGTTGACGATATACATTATAAAGTATTTTTCTTATATTCTCCTTCTGTATTTGATGATACTATT
>ENA-ORSF01000269-ORSF01000269.1-human-gut-metagenome-genome-assembly--contig:-NODE-269-length-17602-cov-9.5096_pt1 | contig 17602 bp, 16 predicted proteins | sample MGYA00242188_ERZ509155 | MGnify/ENA primary metagenome ERZ509155 (study PRJEB26280, sample SAMEA2338656) | human gut metagenome | biome: human gut; feature: human-associated habitat; material: faeces...
AAAGTAAGAATTAATTCGCTTATTTATAATGTGATAATGTGTTTAGTAGGTTAGTCGCCCACCATACTATCCCAGTTGCTGATGGCATTACCTTCTATGATAATATCTTCCTTTTTCAGTCTGAGAGTGTACTCATAAAGTTTACCTCCCGTAAACTCCGTGCCAAGCTTATCTGTAGAAGCTGTATAAGATATGCCGTTACGGGTATATTCAAACGTCAAATTCAAGGAAGTCGATAAAGTTACCGGATTCAGCAGAACGACAATCGTATATCCTCCTTCATCTACACTGGCTTCGGGCGTCAGAGTCAGGGTAGAAACCGGTGACGGATCTTTTACCAGCTCATCGGCCGTAAAATTATCGCCAAAACAATATGTATGCGGAGTAACAATATCTTCTCCTTCATACTTCACCGTATGCACAGTCATATTATCGTCGGCCTCGTTCTTGTTTACCACAATTTTCAGCATAGCGTATACATGCTGAAAAGCATCGGCTCCCGTGAAAGAAACAATTCCTCCTCCATCCGAATAAGAGGCATCGCAATGTCCGGCCAGAAAATCCAGATTGCCTACATGATCCAGTTCCCCCGTCTGAGCAGACAGGTCAGGCATAGGGACAGCTGTACGTACCGCTCCTTCCTGATAAGGATAAAAAGCGCAGAAATGAAAACTTTCCACCTTGTTTTCCCAGTTCAGATCGGATGCTGTATTCCAATTGGCACCATCATACTCCCAACAGCAGGCTTCCACTGCATCCGGATGGAAAAAACCTATCCGATCAGTCTCCATAAAGCTTGAATTTCCTTCTTCCGTCACGGTCGTTCTGCTCGTAACCCGATCCGAAGCAATGGATGCTTCCAGATACATCGGCATGCTATCCGACGGGGTTGTATACTCCGGTTCTTTCTCGCTCTGGCAGGCTGCCAACAAACTGCAGAATCCTGCCAACAACATTACTTTCTTCATACTCTCAAAATTTTTAATTAATGATTCTGTAATACTTATAACGCCGCACTTGAAAGAACTTTCATCCCTAAGAACTTTTTTTTAATGATTTGTATGAGCAAAAAATATCTTTTCCCTATTTTTGCGCAAAGACAGTTAAACTTTTTACAAATTCATTCATGAAGAAGATTTCATTTCTACTCGCATTCATTCTGCTGGCAACTTATTATTCATTCGCCCAGCAGGCCAAGTATGTATTCTACTTTATCGGAGACGGTATGGGAGTAAATCAGGTACAAGGGACGGAGCTTTACCGGGGAGAGCTGAACGGGAAAATCGGAATTATTCCGCTGCAATTCACGCAATTCCCCTATGCAACCGTTGCGACAACTTTCTCAGCGACCAACGGTGTAACCGATTCTGCCGCAGCCGGAACAGCACTGGCTACCGGCAACAAGACTAAAAACGGAGCCATCGGTGTATTGAAAGATCAGGAAACCTCTGTAAGCAGTGTCGCTGTATGGGCCAAGGAGTCCGGTCACCGGGTAGGTGTAGCTACCAGCGTCAGCGTAGATCATGCAACACCGGCTGCCTTCTATGCACATGCAGCCGGACGTGACAGTTATTATAAAATAGGAAAGGACCTGTACAAAGCCGGATTCGACTTTTATGCCGGTTCTGATTTTCTGGAACCAACAGACAAATCAGGAAAAGATGCCGATAATCTTTATGAACTGGCCGGTAAGAATGGATATACCATAGCCCGCGGCTACAAGGATTACCAGAAAAAAAGCAAGAAAGCCGAAAAAATGATTCTGTTTCAGTCGGAAGAAGCTTCTCAAAAAGACCGTTATTCCATTCCGTACGCCATCGACCGTCAGAAAAACGACCTGACTCTGCAAGAAATCACCCGTTCCGCGCTGAACTTTCTGTCAAAAGATCTGTCAAAAGGATTTTTCCTGATGGTAGAAGGTGGAAAAATCGACTGGGCCTGCCACAGCAACGATGCAGCAACCACATTCCACGAAGTAGAGGATTTCGACAACGCCATCAAGGTCGCTTACGAATTCTACGAACAACATCCGGATGAGACCCTGATTGTAGTTACAGCCGACCACGAAACCGGAGGAATCGTTCTGGGTAAAGGTCCGTACGAACTGAACTTGCAGGTATTGAAAAACCAGCGTGTAAGCGAACAGGGATTCACACGGATCATCAACAACCTGCGTATGAAAACCAAAAATCAGGTTTCCTGGGAAAGTATCCAAAAGGCACTGAAAGAAAACTTCGGATTCTGGGACACCGTACAACTCACTGAAAAACAGGAAGCCAGCCTGAAAGCCGTATACGAGAAAAGTTTCCTGAATCAGGAAGTTAAACTGGAAAAGAGCGAATATGCCCAGGACGAACCCATCGCAGCCGAGGCCAAACGCATTCTGGACGACATTGCCCTGGTAGGATGGACCAGTGGCGGACACTCTGCCGGATATGTCCCGGTATTTGCCATCGGTGCAGGAGCCGACATATTCCAGGGACGCATTGACAATACGGAAATTCCATTCAAGATAGCCGAAGCTGCAGGTTACAGTCATCCGTAACAACTGCTATTCGAACGACAAATAAGGAGACAACCGTTCAAGGTCTTTCTCAGTAAACTCCTGAAACAGGGACAGCTGGGAAAGGCCTTTAATTTTTCCCCGTTTCCGCCGGTATTCCAGAATTGCCTTAGCCTTGTAAAAATTCATATAAGGATGGTTCCGGAGACGATCAAGTCCGAAACGGTTCACCTGAATCTTCCTTACAGACGAAACATCACAGGTAAACCAGACATTGAGTGAATCCGCCCAAAACGGCAGTTCCCTCAACTGTGATACCTGTACGTACCCTCCCAAGCGTTCACGATAAGCCACAATCATCCGCGCCCTTCCGCTTCCAATACCCGGAATCTGTTTCAGCAAAGCAGTATCGGCTTTATTCAATTCAACCACCGTGCCTGCAGGCAGTTTTACAGGAAACAGCGGCTCCGACTTTGGGGAAATCTCTGTCTGTTTCCGTTCGGCCGCACTCTGGTCAGGAAATCTCAAATAAGGTTTCAACGACAGGAAAAGCGCAGAATCCAGTCCGTAAATCCGGGCAAACGAGGCTTCCGAACGAAAGGTTCCGCCTTTTGCCCGATACCGGAGGATGTTTCGGACCACATAACCGGGTATACCCAAGGAGCACAGCTGGAGCGAATCAGCCACGTTCGGATCAAAAGGTTGCAAGACAACAGGCATGGACGTTTCCTTCCGTGAAAGACGTCTTACTGCCGTCTCCGAGCGTTGCTTCTTTTCCAGCGTCCTCACCTGCAACAGGAAGGAATCGGCCTCCGCATCGTAACATACCCTTGTCTCTTCCTGACGGTGCCGCCAGGAAAGACAGGCTGCAATACCCCCCAGCAAGGCCAGCAGAACCAGCAACAGGCAAATGACACGACGCTCAGAACGACTATAGTAGAAAAAATCATTCCACATGAGGCCCCCTTCTCTTACTTTATCCCAGCCATCCCAGCTCGTTCAGGAAAATCAGTGCAATTCCGACAGGAGCCACAAAACGTAACACGACCAGATACACCGGGAAATAACTTCCTTTCAGCCGTCCGTAATTGGTCACTTCACCACGTACCAGTTTCCGGTCAAGAATCCATCCCACAAATACGGCAGACAACATCGCTCCAACAGGAAGCATAATCTTTGCCGTAAGGAAATCCAGCGCACTGAAAAATTCCAGCCCGCCAAACGTAAAGTTCTTCCAGACACCCAACGAAAGAGAAGAAACGATACCTATGACAAGACAACCGGACGTAACCAGTGTTGCCGCACGCCCACGGGTAAATCCAAACTTCTCACACAAAAACGCAGTAGACACTTCATGCAGAGAAATGGTGGACGTAAGAGCAGCCAGTGCCAGCAGAACATAAAAAGCCACCGAGCAAAGCAATGCCATAAAGGGAATGCCGGCAAACGCCTGCTGAAAGACATTGGGCAAAGTGATAAAAATCAAGGAAGGCCCGGCATCCGGATTGATACCAACAGCAAAAGCCGCCGGAAAGATAATCAGACCGGACAAGATGGCTACAAATGTATCAATCAATCCCACACTCATGGCTGTAGCTCCCAAACGCGTGTTTTCACCGAAATAAGAAGCATACGTCGACAGGCACCCCATGCCCAAGCTCAGCGAAAAGAAGGCCTGTCCCATCGCACCCAGAAAAACATCCGCGGTAACCTTACTGAAATCCGGTTTCAACAAAAAGCTGATTCCTTTTTCCGCTCCCGGAAGCATGACCGAACAGCAGGCCAGTACAATGACCAGTATAAACAAGGCGGGCATCAGAATCTTGGCAGATTTTTCTATACCGTCTTTTACTCCCTTTGCCACCACATAATGTGTCACAAACAAGAAAACAGCCAGCCAAAGCAACGGTCGGAACGGATTTGCAGAAAACTCGTCAAACATCTGGATATACTCCGCCGGAGCCTTGCCTGCCAGTCCTCCGGTAAGAGCCTGATAAATATATTCCAATGTCCATCCGGCAACTACCGAATAGTATCCCAAAATCAGAAACCCGGTCAAAACACCCAGATAACCTACCCATTTCCACGGTGTATGCGGCGCCAGCACTTTATAAGCTTCGCCGGTACTGGCCTTGGCCCGACGACCGATGGTAAATTCGGCAATCATAATGGGAAGGCCAAACAAGAATACCAGACCAATATATATCAAAATAAAAGCGGCTCCTCCGTGGTTTCCGGTTTCATAAGGGAAACGCCACACGTTTCCCAATCCTACAGCCGATCCGGCAGCAGCCAGAATTGCCCCCAACCTGCTGCCAAAATTCACACGTTCTTCATCATTTCTCATAAATTACCTCGTTTTAGTTACAATTTCATTTTTATAGCCCACAAAAATACAATTTTTTATATCTTTGCCCATCAGAAACTTTATAAATTATGCTTTACTACATCAAACATTATCCCATTTCAATCGCAATCGTAGTTGTTATCTGCTATTTATCCTTCTTTTCACCTCCCAAAACAGAACTAAATGAAATCCCCAATATCGACAAGCTTGTACATTTCTGCATGTATTTCGGCCTTAGCAGCATAATCTGGATAGAATACCTTCGTTCCCATCCCATCATCCGCCGGAAACGAATCATGGCAGGCGCCATCCTTTTTCCCATACTGACAAGCGGACTCATTGAAATCTTACAAGAAAACTGTACGGCGACACGCAGCGGAGACTGGCTCGATTTTATCGCCAATTCCATTGGGGTACTCGCAGCCATTCCCGCAGGATATTACGTATACCGCCCCATCATCCGGAAATACCTCAACCGTCGCTGACAGCCGTACTTGTATAATAACGCAAAGGCACCGAATACTTCACAGCATCCGGTGCCTCAAATTTAAAAATAGAGAGTTATTTTGTTCAACGGAAATCTTTCAAGTCTTCCTGTAGTTTCTGACGGGTAATATAGATACGGCTTTTCACGGTACCCAAAGGTAATCCCAGCCGGTCGGCGATTTCCCGATATTTAAAACCGGAAACATACATGGCAAAAGGAACACGATATTCTTTCGGCAAACTGTTCACGATGTGACGTATCTCCTTCAGGTCATGAGCAATCTCCGTGGAATCCACCTCCACATCGATTCCCTGATTCAGGAAGTACTGGTTATCCGTAGTATCTACGTATGTCTGGTCACGTAAAGCCTTCCGGTAATTATTGATAAATATATTTCGCATGATGGTATAAATCCATCCTTTGAAATTTGTTTCATCCGTATATTTGTCTTCATTGTCCAATGCTTTCAGCGAAGTCTCCTGAAGGAGATCGTTTGCCTCCTCGTGATTTGAAGTAAGCTTGTATGCAAAGTTCAACAGTTCAGGCTGCATGCGAAGCAGGTTCTGAGCAAAATTCGTTGTTTTCATAATGTCTGTTTTCGAGATTAAAATTCTTTTTTTGTTTAGTCTCCGCAATATTACAGACAAAAGCATGAGAACACCACCCAAAAGCTGTTATCCCGCAGGGTATAAACTATCAATGATAGATTTTACCCCCTTAAATAACAGTTTACAGGGGGTAAAAACGGTATTTAAACAAGTTTCAAAGCCCTTTCAAGTCATTTTTTCCAACGGCAATAGGGTTCTTTCATCAGAAAGGAATTATAATATTTCACCTGTCCGGTCACTTCCTCTCCTAAAAAATCCGGACGCAGAAAAGCCTCGTTCTCCGACTTCAATTCCACTTCCGCCACCACCAGGCCCTGATTCTCTCCATAAAACTCATCCACCTCAAAGACATGGTCGCCCGCCTTTACCAGGTAACGGGTCTTGTCGATCATGCCGGGTTCACACAACCGCATCAGTTCTTCTGCTTCCTCCAGCGACAATTCACGTTCCCATTCATACCGACTGGTACCCGATGCATTGGACGGCCCCTTGATTGTAAGATACCCTTTCCCGTCACGTATGCGGATGCGAACAGTCCGTCCGCGCATACTGCAGATATATCCCTGCTTGATACGGCTGCTGCTATAAGCCATCGCCCGATAGGAATCATCTTTTACCAGAAACTTCCTTTCTATCTCCTGTGCCATATTTACTGTATTTATTCCATAAAAAAAGCATTGCCACACCGAAGATACCGGTTCCAAGGAACTACAGATTCCTTACCGTCTATCCGCGGATGGCAATGCCCCGACTTAAAATTCTTTCACTCAAGAAGCTAATGCGTACCCCACAATAATCAGAGCAGCCAGCAACAACAAGGCGATGCAAATCGATTTAAACAGACGATTTGCCTTTTCCTCTTCCCGTTTACTGTAGTTTTGCCTCTTGAGATTATTACTTTTTCCCATAGTTTCTTATAATTTAAGATTGAAGATTTTTCAAAAATACAACAAAATTGAGAAAAAGCAAATAAAAAACTATTTTTTAGTCTTCGCTATCCGAAAATTCCATCAGATAAGCTTTGATAAAACCGTCAATCTTACCATCCATAACTCCGTTGACATCAGAAGTCTGGAAATTAGTACGATGATCCTTCACACGACGGTCATCGAATACGTAGCTGCGAATCTGAGAGCCCCATTCTATTTTTTTCTTTCCGGCTTCTACCTTCGCCTGTTCTTCCATACGATGTTTCAGCTCCTTGTCATACAAGATAGAACGCAACTGGCGCATGGCGTTTTCCTTGTTTTTCGGCTGGTCACGGGTTTCAGTATTTTCAATCAGGATTTCTTCCTCCTCACCGGTATACGGATCCTTGTACTGATAACGCAGACGGACGCCCGATTCTACCTTGTTGACGTTCTGTCCTCCGGCTCCGCCACTACGGAACGTATCCCATGACAATCGTGCCGGTTCTACCGTTACCTCAATGGAGTCGTCCACCAGCGGAGTAACAAACACTGAGGCAAACGAAGTCATACGTTTTCCCTGGGCATTGTAAGGAGAGACACGAACCAGGCGATGTACCCCGTTTTCCCCTTTCAGATAACCGTATGCGTACGGACCTTCGATATTCATCGTTACGGTCTTGATTCCGGCCTCATCGCCCTCCTGCAGGTTGGCTACCGACAGTTTATATCCATTGCTTTCAGCCCAGCGCATGTACATACGCATCAACATCGAGGCCCAGTCCTGACTTTCCGTACCTCCGGCTCCTGAATTGATTTTCAGGACACAATCCATCTGATCCGCTTCCGAGCGCAGCATATTCTTCAGTTCCAGCGCCTCTACCGCCTGAATAGCCTTGGCATACGCATCGTCTACTTCCGCCTCGGTCACCAGTTCATCCTTGTAGAAATCGAAAGCCAGTTCCAGTTCGTCCGACAATGTCTTGACCTCGTTATAACCTTCAATCCATCCCTGCAGACCTTTTACCTTTTTCATCTGAGCCTCTGCTTTCTTGGCATCGTCCCAAAAACCGGGAGCCTGTGTACGAAGCTGCTCTTCCTCCACCTGTACTTTCTTATTCTCAATATCCAGATAACGATAAAGTGCCGCAGTACGTTCTTTTACGTCCTTGAGTTGTTCTATTGTAATCATGTTGAAAACTTAAATTCTTTTGAGGGTACAAAATTAGCAAAAAAAGCGATGAAATTTTCGAAACGGTTTTGATTTTCTGCAAAGAACCCATTATAAATGAAGTGATTTGCAGAAAATCAATACCGTATCTTATTCTTCATACATTTTTTCAATTTCCTTCGCATAATTTCTGAGCAGTACTGAACGCTTTATTTTCAGTGTATTGGTCAGTTCCCCCCGTTCCATGCTGAAAGGTTCCTTCAACAGTGTAAAACGCTTGATCTGCTCATAATGAGCAAACTGCTGCTGCAAGGTATCGATACGCGCCTGGAACAGACGGATTATCGCCGGATTCTGCAACAGGTCTTCCCTGTCCTTAAAGTCAATTTTATGCTCACGGGCGTATTTCTCCACCTGTGCATATTCGGGCACAATCAATGCCGAAACGTATTTCCGCTGATCGGCGATGATAGAAATCTGGTCGATGTAACGGTCGACCACCATTTTGGTCTCAATGGCTTGCGGAGCAATATATTTTCCATTGGACGTCTTAAACAAGTCCTTGATCCGGTCCGTCAGATACAGGAATCCGTCCTTGAAATAGCCCGCATCGCCCGTATGAAACCATCCGTCGTCGGTAAACGCCTGCTTCGTAATGGCTTCTTTCTTGTAATATCCCTTCGTAATGGTTCCACCGCGAAGCAGAATTTCATTGTTCTCACCGATCTTTACTTCCACACCCGGCAATACCCGTCCTACGGAACCGATGCGGAAATCCCCTTTCCATTCGCAGGATACCGTGGCAGTACTTTCAGTCAGACCGTATCCGCCTATCATGTCAATGCCTACCGAATGAACGAATTCCTCCACTTTTTCCGGAATGGCCGCACCGGCGGTGGGAAAGAAATTTCCATTCTCTATGCCGAGTGTCTTTTTCAGCAGGCTATAAATGGTCTTCTCATAGAACTTGTATTTCATACGCAGAAATGAAGGCGGCGTTTTCCCGTTCATCAGATAATCCACATTGTGTTCCTTGCCTACCTTCAGGGCATCCAGCATCAAAGCCTTCTTCAGGCCGTTGCTGCTGTGTATCTTGTCAAGCACCGCCGCATACACCTTTTCCCAGAAGCGCGGTACGCTGCACATGGCCGTAGGACGTATTTCCTTGATGGTCATCTGAATGTCCTGAGGTTTCAGATTAATGCACAGCAGACATCCGCGGGTCAGGCAATAGAAAGACCATGCCCGCTCAAAGATATGGGTAAAAGGCAAAAAGTTCATGATGACATCGTTTTCGGTCAGAGTCTTCAAACGCAAGTCATGTCCCTTGAAGGCCGTCTCGTAGCACGAATGATGCAACATCACCCCTTTGGATTCGCCGGTAGTTCCTGAAGTATACAGGATATTGGCCAGGTCGTCTGTCGAAGATTCGGAAGTGCGTTTGTCCACTTCCGCCTGATACGGCTTTCCTTTCCCCAGTTCCAGGAATTCAGAAAAATAGATGGAATGCCGGTCGTTCGGCGAACGTTTTACCGAAGGATCGAATATGATGATCTGCTTCAACGAGCGACAAAGGTTCTGTACACGATAAGCCACATCGTACTGATACTGCTCACCTACAAACAGATAACGGATGGAAGCGTCTTCCAGGATGTAATGCACCTGCGCTTCCGAACTCGTGGCATATAAAGGAATTGTTACCCCCCGTACGGCAAAAGCCCCGAAATCGACATACAGACATTCCGGCTTGTTCTGCGAAAAAACGCCCATGTTTTCTTGTACTCTTACCCCCAGAGCCATCATGGCATTCGAAACCTCATTAACTTTTTCCGCGAACTGATTCCACGTGACAGGGACCCAGAGAGACTGTGTGTAATCACGGTATTTTAAGGCTATTTTATCCCCGTATTTATCCGCCTGAAGCGGAATAAGCCGGGACAAACAAGAATTGTTCATTATCAATTATTTTAATCTGTTTTGCAAATATATCATTTTATTTAGAATTACGCCGAAAAACACCTGTTTATTTCATGCTTTCCGACAGGACCGGACAGCGGTACGGACCTGCTTTCCGACAAAATCCTTTACATTCTACCGCGGGATAGTTACGACTTACAGGAAAAAAAATTATCTTTGCCACAAGATAAAAAACACAGATTTTATGGTGGATTTAGGTTATTATACTTCAGAAGCGCTGACATTGCTCCAGGCACTCATTGGAATTCCTTCCATCAGCCGCGAAGAGGAAGCAGCTGCCGATTTCCTGCAAAACTACATCGAAGAATCAGGAATCATGACCGGACGTTCCGGGAACAACATCTGGTGCATCAGCCCTATGTTCGACACAAACAAACCGACCATTCTGCTCAATTCTCACATTGACACGGTAAAACCCGTAAACGGATGGCGCAAGCACCCGTTTACCCCCAAACAAGACAACGGCAAGTTATACGGACTGGGAAGCAACGATGCAGGTGCCAGCGTAGTCTCCCTGTTCCAGGCCTATCGCTATCTCAGCACGACCGAACAGGCTTACAACCTTATTTTTCTGGCTTCCTGCGAAGAAGAAGTGTCAGGCAAGAACGGTATCGAGAGTGTATTGCCACAGCTTCCTCCGATAGCACTGGGAGTAGTGGGCGAACCGACCGAGATGCATCCGGCCATAGCCGAAAAAGGACTAATGGTACTGGACGTCACCGCACACGGTAAGTCGGGTCATGCTGCCCGCGATGAAGGAGAAAATGCCATCTACAAGATCCTTCCCGACATCGAATGGTTCCGGACCCACCAGTTTCCGAACGTATCGCCGCTGCTGGGCCCCGTCAAGATGACAGTCACACAGGTCAACGCCGGCACCCAGCACAATGTAATCCCTGACACTTGCACGGCCGTAGTAGATATCCGGAGTAACGAATGCTATTCCAATCAGGAACTGTTCGAAGAAATCAGAAGCCATGTAGGAAGTGAAATCAAGGCCCGCTCGTTCCGGCTGAATTCTTCCAGCATTTCGCAGGACCACCCCTTTGTCCGTCGGGCCGTTTCCCTGGGAAGAGTCGCGTTCGGATCGCCCACCCTTTCCGACCAGGCACTGATGAACTTCCCGTCTGTCAAAATCGGACCGGGAAAATCCTCCCGTTCACACACGGCCGACGAATACATCATGATTCACGAAATAGAGGAAGCCATAGACCTCTACATCAAGATACTGGACGGACTGGTGTTCTGACAGAGAATCCCGGCCAGAAAACACATTCAAGCGGTCGCAGAGCATTGCCATACAATGTCCTGCGACCGCTTTTTTATCGGGATCAATGCCGGATCCAGACTTCCGGATTCAGCTTGGCCGTTTCCTTACGCAACTGAAAATGCAGGATGGTATTTCCGTTGGCATCCGTATGTATCCTGCCGATTACGTCGCGGGTATGTATCTTGCTTCCTTTCTGTACCTGTACAGACTGCAGGTTGCAATATACCGAAATGTAATTGCCGTGGCGGACCAGCACGTTTGTCAGTCCGTTATATTGGAAAATAGCCGAAACCTCTCCATCGAAAATAGCCCGGGCATTCGCTCCGTCCTGTCCCTTGATGTCGATACCCTTATTGTCCAGCCGCACATTCCGGAGACCCTGCACCTCATACTGTCCGTAATGCCCGACGATTACGCATGGTCCCGTCACAGGCATGGGTAAGGCACCCCGGTTTTTCTCAAACGACGACGACAGCACCCGGTCGTCAGAATCGGTGGCATACGCATCTATTCGGGGAGCCGGTGGAGCCGTTCCGGCAACAGCCTCTTCCTTACCTGCCGATGAGGAGGAAGCACCACCGGTACGTGCCGCTTCCCGGCGTCTGGCCTCGGCGGCCCTGGCTTCGGCCGCACGTTTCTCTTCGGCCAGCCGTTTGGCCTCAGCCGCTTTTCTCGCCTCTTCCCGTTTCCGGGCTTTCTCGATTTCTATTTCAATCAACCGGTCAATCTGCGCATTCAGTTTTTCGGCCGATTTCCGCTGTTTCTTCAGTTCGCCCTGCAGGCTGCGCTGTTTTTTCTGTAAAGACGCCACCAGGGTCTTCCGCTGTTGTTCCTGTTCCTGAAGCTTCTGTTTTTCGGCTTCTCCCTGTGCCAGCAGGTCTTCCTTAGCCTTCCGGCTGGCCAGCAGCGTACGCTGTTTCAGTGTCACCTGCTGCTGTTTCCGCTTCACCTGAATTCCCTGCAGGCGCTGATAGTCGGCGTATTCACGCACGTAGCGCATCCGCCGGTACATCTGTGTCAGGTTGTCGGCCGAAAAAATAAACATCAGCTTTTCCTGGATAGACTTGTTGCGGTACATGTATTTCACCGACCGCTCGTACTTCGCTTTCTTGTCGGCCAGTTCGCTTTCCAGCCGCGACAGTTCCACCTGAAGGCGGTCTACTTCCTGCTGGATAGTCTGTACATCACGCTCGATGGTACTCAGGTACTTCTGCCGTTCGTCTATCTGCCCGGTAATCAGCGCCAGATCGGCCAGCTGGCTCTTCACGTCCTTCCGGGTAGACTGCAACAGTGTTTCGGAAGCCGCTATCTGTTCCTTCAGCTCGTTGCGCTGCTTTTCCAACTGACGGATGGTACGGGTAGTCTGAGCCTGCACAAGCGTCAGACAAACGCACATCATGACCAGTATACCCACAACCCGTTTCATCATTTCAGGAGCATTTTCAACAGTTCAGTCAGTTCAATACGCTGGTAACGGGAAGAAAGTTCCGTCCGGCTGTCCCAGTCACTGTCGACCGACAGACGTGAAAACTTCATGTCCAGCGAAACCGGTTTATCCGTACCCGTCACATTTACCAGCATGTGCTGCGGAAAACTTTTTCCGTCCAGCCGTCCGAAATCGCTGTAACTCCAGTCCAGTCCGTACGACAAGCCCTTTACGCCAATCCGTGTCTTCTCAAGCTGTCCCTGATCGGCAGTCGTCCAGAAACGGCACGAAAACGCCTTGCCCGATTTCGGTTCCAGGCATGCCAGGTTTCCATCCTGTGTCACGGTAAAATCCGAAGCGTCGGCCACCGACAATTGTGTCTTCCGGGGTAGAAACAGCTCGTTCAGGAACAAAGACTGAAGTACATTGAAATTCAGGTCTACATGAACCAGCTCGCTGAGCACGCCAAACGACTCACGTACATACCGCTTGTTCATCCGGTCGACTACCAGAATGCCATCGGGAGTAATTTCCATCCGTGCCACTTCGATACCCAGCAACGGCGCTACCGACAACTGTATGACATCTCCCCGCCTGATGCGGAGGGTAGCGTTTACCTTGTTCGCACTTTTTCCCGTATTCAGGTTCAAAGCCACCTTCCCCGTCACACACTGCCACTGGGGTGCCCACTCGATAACCTTCTCCATATAGTCCGTACCTGTCAGCCCACCTATCACAGGTGTTTTCCGCGCGTTTCTGGTAGAAGAACAAGAGGCCGCCAACAAGGCTATGAGGCCTGCCAAAAGATAAAAGGATAGGTTCCGTTTCATTCCGCAATGTATTTTTTTAATGCTATTTTCTGTTTCAGTCGTTTCAATTCTTCCGGCGTACGGGGCGTAGACCCGTCTTCGGGCGTACTTCCCATCGCATCGGCTTTCTTCCAGTACTCCAGCGCCTTTTCACGGTCGCCCAGCATATAATAAATGTCGCCGCAGTGTTCCACGATCACCTGGCTGCTGTCGCCCCCGCTCTTCAGGGCCTGGTCGATATAGATACGTGCCTCGGTATATTTTCCTTTTTCGAAAAGAATCCAGGCGTATGTATCCAGATAAGTAGCGTTTTCGGGTTCCGCCTTGACCGTCCGGTAACTCATTTCTTCGGCCTTGTCCAGGTGCTTCCGGTCTACCGACAAATAATAGGCATAATTGTTCAGTGTACCGATGTTGTCCGGATTATAGACCAGCGACGAATCGTATGCGGCGTACGCCTTGTCAGGCAGTTTCCTGCTGCTGTAGATATCACCGATAATGGCATACAGGTCAGAAGCCAGCTGCCTGTCGGTCTTGTCGTCTACCTGCTCCACACCTTTCGAGAACACCTCCAGTGCCCGGTCGTTTTCCTCTTTCTGATAATAGGCGATACCCAGGTAATAATAAAACTCAATGGCTTCGGGAGTATATTGCAACGCCGGTGAAGCGACACGGATCACCTCGTCCAGGTCGTTGTCACGAATGGCATAACTGAGCAGTTGCAGACGGGCCGGCTTGTTTTCCGGATCCAGCGCAAGCACCTGATTCAGCACCGGCACCGATTCTTTCTCCATGTTTTTGGTTATCAGGTACTGTGCGCACAGCATGGCCAGATCGGCATTCTGCTGCGGACGCTCCAATATCTGCCGGAAAAGCGACAAAATCTGTGTACTGTCCTTTGTAGTCTGTTCCGACTGCAGGATAAGCTGTCGCATGATGTTCATCTTCGTATCCGATTCCACATCGTCATTCAGCAGGATGGTATCCAGTTGCAGGCGGTACAGGCTGTCCTGTCCCATTTTCTGGTAATAGGACGCCATCGACAGCAAAGCCGGCGCATAGCCCGGTTCTTCCTTCAGGATACGCTGGTACGTATCGTAGGCTTCCTGCAGCTTGTCATTGTTCAGGTACACATCGCCCAGAATGGTCTGGTACCGCATGTCGTAGGGATATTCGTCCGACAGGCTTCTGATTTCGCTGAAGGCCTTTTCCTGATTGTCCATCAGCAGGTACATACGGAATTTCTCCATGCTGATCTGTTCCGACTTTCCGTCCAGTTCCTCCAGCCGGTTCAGGGTATTCACCACTTCCTGATAACTCTTTGTCTGGTTATACAGGTCAATCAGCGAAATCAACGGCTCCAGACGTGACGGAAACAGTTCGGCCATGTCTTCGTACACGGCTATCGCTTTCGGCCAGTCCCTTTTGCTCTGATAATAAGCCGCCAGCGTCTGCTTGTACCAGAAATTCGATTCATTTGCCCGGACAGCCCGCTTCAAGGCTTCCTCGCCCTTGGCTTCCTGTCCAAGGAACATATAGAACTGCGAGATTTCATACAGTGCCGGTGCCGAATTCGGATAAATGTCCAGGCAGTGTCTGTACAACTCGAACGCTGCGTCATACTCTCCCTTCTGCTTCATCCGCACAGCCTCCAGAAAGAAATAATCGTATTTCCGCCGTTGTTCGTACGTCAGCGGGTCCTTCTTTTCCATCGAGGTGACCGCTGCAGGCTGACGAGCGGTTTGCCTGCCCGTCGTACCACAGGCAGCCAGCAGCATCAGTACGGAAGCCACACACACATAAACTAATTTCTTCATAACTTTCCGTTTATCAGACCGTACCGGTATGGCCGAAACCTCCGGCCCCACGCTCGGTCTCATCCAACACATCCACTACCTCCCATTCGGCCTGTTCATGACGGGCAATGACCATCTGGGCTATCCGTTCCCCGTCTTCGATAACGAACTCTTCGGACGAAAGGTTGACCAGAATCACCCGGATTTCTCCCCGGTAATCGGCATCGATGGTACCCGGCGAATTCAGTACTGTCACTCCCTTCTTCAACGCCAGTCCGCTGCGGGGGCGCACCTGCGCTTCATATCCGGCAGGCAGGGCTATGTAAAGTCCTGTCGGCACCAGGCAACGCTGCAAGGGTTTCAGAATCACCGGTTCATCCAGGTTTGCCCGCAAGTCCATTCCGGCAGAAAGCGGAGTGGCATACTGGGGTAGCGGGTGTTTCGATTGATTGATAATCTGTATTTTCATGCTCATTTAATCCTTTTCCATTTTCAAATTTGCGAATTTACACATTTCGCGTGATTTACATGCGTGTTTATCATTTTTTATAAAAAGAGACGCTGAAATTCCGGCTTCAGGCCCAAGAAAAGTCGGATTAAAAACATGCTCACGTTTACTTCCAAACGAACGGACGTTTCAGACAAGACAAACGGACGAATGGATTCAAACGAACGGATGTTTTTGGAACACTCATCCACTTCAATTACGACACGGCTCATTCTCTGATATTCAGAAATAATTTCGACCGGCTTCTCTTAATTATTTGGCAAATCTTTCCTACTTTTGCATCTATATAACCGATAACAACCGAAGCCATGAACTGGGAACAACTGATTTCGAACAAGCGATTTGGGCTGGAAGCCTACCACCATACCCGTAAGGACGACCGTACCGAGTTTCAGCGCGACTATGACCGGCTGATATTCTCGGCCCCGTTCCGCCGCCTGCAGAACAAGACCCAGGTTTTTCCGCTTCCGGGTAGCATCTTCGTCCATAACCGGCTGACACACAGCCTGGAGGTATCCTGTGTAGGACGTTCGCTCGGCAACGAGGTAGCCCTCCGGCTTCTCCAGTTACATCCGGAACTGGCCGATACCCACCTGAGCGAAATCGGTTCCATCGTGTCGGCAGCGTGCCTGGCGCACGATTTGGGAAATCCGCCCTTCGGACATTCAGGCGAACAGGCCATCGGCACCTATTTCTCCGAAGGGAAAGGACAGAGCCTGCGCCCGCTGGTTTCGGAAGAAGAATGGGAAGACCTGATTCATTTCGAAGGAAACGCCAATGCCTTCCGGCTGCTGACCCACCAGTTCTGCGGACGCAGACCCGGCGGTTTCGTACTGACTTACTCCACGCTGGCCTCCATCGTGAAATACCCCTATTCCGCCAGTCTGGCCGGAAACAAACAAAAATTCGGCTTCTTCACTACCGAAACAAACGATTATCGGAAAATAGCAGAAGAACTGGGTATCAGATGCCTCAGCCGGGAAGGCGAACCGTTGCGCTACGCCCGCCATCCGCTGGTTTACCTGGTGGAAGCCGCCGACGACATCTGCTACCAGATGATGGACCTGGAAGACGCCCACAAGCTGAAGATTCTTACCACCGACGAAACCCAAGCCCTTTATGCCGCTTTCTTCAGCGAAGAGCGGCTGAAGCATATCCAGGAAACCTGCCGGCTGGTAAGCGACACGAACGAACAGATAGCTTACCTGCGTTCGTCGGCCATCGGCGTACTGGTGAAGGAATGTACCCGCATCTTCGTAGAAAACGAACGGCAGATACTGGAAGGGACATTCGAGGGTCCGCTCATCAGACAAATGGCTTCTCCCGTCAAGGAGGCCTACGAAGCCTGTTCACGCACGGCCTTCGCCAAGATTTACTGTTCCAAGGATGTAGTCGACATCGAACTGGCCGGTTACAGGGTCATCACTACCCTGATAGACCTCATGATTGACGCGGTCCGTTTTCCGGAAAAAGCCTACTCCCAACTGCTCATCAACCGCATTTCCACCCAGTACGACATCCATGCGCCCAGCCTGTTCGGGAAAATACAGGCCGTACTCGACTATATTTCCGGCATGACCGATGTATATGCCCTCGACCTCTACCGGAAAATAAACGGAAACAGCCTGCCGGCGGTATAAATATCGTAATTCTAAATTGGTAATCCGGGACTACAGATATAAAAAGTTACCAAAATAAGAAGAAACTACTGAGAGTAATCCTTCCTATTTATCGCTACAGACCGCCTTCCACTCGCCGATAGTACCCGTCTCGGAAGAAAAGACGGCACCTA
>ENA-ORSF01000278-ORSF01000278.1-human-gut-metagenome-genome-assembly--contig:-NODE-278-length-17300-cov-2.61357_pt1 | contig 17300 bp, 16 predicted proteins | sample MGYA00242188_ERZ509155 | MGnify/ENA primary metagenome ERZ509155 (study PRJEB26280, sample SAMEA2338656) | human gut metagenome | biome: human gut; feature: human-associated habitat; material: faeces...
CTTTCATGCTCCTTCCGCGTGCAGCTTTTTGGTGCTTCGCCTAAGCCCTTGTTTGTTCCCCCCCAACTTTCCGTGAAGAACCAAAAAAGCGGGAGAAAAAGCGAATTGCTTTCTCTTCCGCTTGGGATGTCCCGTCTATCAGGTTTTCGTCCGAATCGCCTGCACGGTCATGAAGGAAAGAAACGTGCATTCAATCATCATCGTGCAGCCGCTCACGGGCTGGAACGGCAGCGCCACGCCGAGCGCGCGCATGAGCTGCAGCGCCAGCAGGACAATCAGCGCAATCATCGGCACAACGAGCAACGTCGCGAACGGCTCCTTGCGCCGTGACGCGCCGGAAAGCGGCAGCAGCAGCGCCAACAGCGCGCCGAGAATCAGCCCCTGCAGCAAGTCCGACCACAGCCCAAACCCGCCCAGCAGCGGCAGGAAGAACACGCAAAGCCCGCACAGCACCAGCGGCACAACGATGACCAAGAGTTTCCGCAAAAACATCACGATTCCTCCAGCAGACGCTTTTCCTTGTCGGTCAGTTCGGCGGATGCCAGTAAATCCGGGCGGTGCCGCTTCGTCGCGCGGAGGGACTCGATGCGCCGCCATGCCTTGATTTTCGCGTGGTCGCCGGACAGCAGCACATCCGGCACTTCCATGCCGTTCAATTCGCGTGGGCGCGTGTACTGCGGATATTCCAGCAGCCCGTCGGAGAACGATTCCTCCTCCGGCGATTCGGCAGACCCCAGCACCCCCGGAATGAAACGCGCCACGCAGTCTGTCAGCACCATCGCCGCCAGTTCGCCGCCGGTGAGGATGTAGTCGCCGATGCTGATTTCCTCGTCAATGCAGGTGTCCAGCGCGCGCTGGTCAACGCCCTCGTAGTGGCCGCAGAGCAGCACGAGTTCCTTCTCCTGCGCCAGCTCGCGGGCGACGGTGGTTGACAGCGTCCGTCCACGCGGGCCGAGATAAATGCGGCGGCCTTGGAAATCGTCGCCCGTCACGCTGTGCATGGCATCCAGAATCGGCTGTGCCAGCATCACCATGCCTGCGCCGCCGCCGAAGGGGTAATCATCGGTGTTCTTGTGCTTGCGGTCGGAGAAGGGGCGGATATCCACGCAGCGGATATCGAGGATGCCCTGCGCGCGCGCCCGCCCCAGAATGCTGGAATTCAGCACGCTCTCAAACATCTCCGGGAAGATGGTCAGAATGGTGATTTTCATCGCGGGCGCTTCACTCATTGTAGACGGCCACCTCGTCCAGTTTTTCGCGCACGACGCGGATGATGCGGTTCTGCACATCCACCGCCGGGAAAACCGCCTTGAGCGCGGGCGCCATCCATTCGCCCTTGTCGGACTGGAAAACGTACACGTCCACCGCGCCGTGCTGGAGCACGTCCGTCAGCTTGCCGAGTGCCGTGCCGGTTTCATCCACCGCCGCGCAGCCAATCAGGTCGCTGATGTACACCTCGTCCTCAGCGAGGGAAAGGGCGTGTGCGCGGTCGATGTAGAGCTTCTGCCCGCGCAGCTTCTCCGCGTCGTCCATGGTTTTGCACTCGCCAAGGGTGACATACGCGAAGCCGTCGTGGACGCGGGAGCAGGAAGCCTTGATGGGCTGATAAGAAGCGCCGTCGTGGAGGTAGAGGGTTTTCCAGTCATGGAACGCCTCCAAATCGGCGGCATAGGGTTTCACCTTGACTTCGCCGCGAACGCCCTGCGGCTTCAGGACTTCCCCAATCATCAGGTATTCGTTCATCTATAATAACCTTTCCACCAGAGGCGCTGCCTCTGGACTCCGCAAGGGGCGTCGCCCCTTGACCCTTTCGCGCGATTGAGTTGTGCGCGATTGCATACAGTGTTCGCGTGTTTATGCAGGGGGCACCGCAGCGGCGAAATCTAAAAGAGGCGTGGAAACATCACTGCTCCCACGCCTACGTTCAGTTCTGAGCTTCGTCGTCTTCCGGCTTGTGAATTTCGACAAAAACAGGCTTGCTGTTCTTGGCAGTCGCAGCGGAGACCACCGTGCGGATGGCCTTCGCGATGCGTCCCTGCTTGCCGATGACCTTGCCCATGTCATCTTCAGCCACGCTCAGCTCAAGAATGACGGCTTCCGGGCCTTCCGTTTCGCGGACGACGACCTGATCGGGATGATCGACCAGAGACTGCGCCACAAAGGTGAGCAATTCGCGCATAGGGCGTCCTTTCTGCCTGTCGGCTGTCAGATGCGGCAAAACCGCACCGATCCATCTTGCAGAGGGAGTCCCTTACTTCTCGATGACGCCGGTCTTCTTCAGCAGCACGCGCACGGTATCCGTGGGCTGAGCGCCGCAGGTAAGCCAGTACTTCGCGCGCTCGCCGTCCACCTTCACCTCAGCGGGGTGCACCATGGGATTGTAGTAGCCGATTTCTTCGATGAAACGGCCATCACGGGGAGAGTGGATGTCGGCAACGACGACACGGTAGAAGGGCTTCTTCTTCATACCCATTCTCTTCAGACGAATCTTCACGGACATTGGTTTGTTCCTCCTCAATATGTTCAGGAAAGTTATTTATATGGAAATCATATAAGCAATTTATATGATACCACGCAGTAGGGGAGTGCGCAGGCTTTACCGCATTCCGGGGAAGCGCATTCTCATGCGGCCTTTGCCCTTCATTTGCGTTACCTGCTTCATCATCTGCTTCGCCTGATCAAACTGGCGGATCAGCTGATTGACGTCCTGCACGGTCGTGCCGGAACCGGCGGCAATGCGCTTGCGGCGGCTGGCGTTCAGGACACTGGGATTGCGGCGCTCTTTCGGCGTCATGGAGCGGATGATGGCTTCGGGCTTCTTCATGGCGTTTTCGTCCACGTCGATGTCCTTGCCGGACATGCCCGGCAGCATTTCCAGCATCGACTTGATGCCGCCCATCTTCTTCATGGACTGCATCTGGTCGAGGAAGTCATCCAGCGTCAAATCAGCGGTGCGGGCTTTCTTGGCGAGCTTCTCCGCGTCCTCCTGATCGAAGGCTTCGGAGGCTTTGTCAATCAGCGTTAGCACGTCGCCCATGCCCAGGATTCGGCTTGCCATGCGGTCGGGGTGGAAAGGCTCGATTTCCGAGAGCTTCTCGCCCGTGCCGCTGAACTTGATGGGCTTGCCTGTCACCGCGCGGACGGACAATGCCGCGCCGCCGCGGGTGTCGCCGTCCAGCTTGGTCAGAATCACGCCGTCGATGTCCAGCTTCTCGTTAAAGGTCTGGGCGACGTTGACCGCGTCCTGACCTGTCATGGCGTCAACCACCAGCAGGATTTCCTGCGGATGCACATTTTCCTTGATGCGGACGAGCTCGTCCATCAGCTCCTGGTCGATGTGCAGGCGACCGGCGGTGTCGATAATCAGCAAGTCGCGGCCCAGATAGCGGGCGCGTTCGACGGCTTCCAGCGCAGTCTTGACCGGGTCTTGCGTGCCGTGTTCATACACCGGCACATTGACCTGCTTGCCGACGACCTGCAGCTGGTTGATGGCGGCGGGGCGGTAGATGTCGCACGCGGCGAGCATCGGCTTCTTGCCCTGCTTTGCCAGATAGTTGGCGAGCTTGGCTGCCATCGTGGTTTTGCCCGCGCCCTGCAGACCGCAGAGCATGTAGACCGTCAGCGGCCCGGACGACCACGTCAGGCGTGCGTTTTCGCCGCCCATCAGCTGGGTCATTTCCTCGTTGACGATTTTGATGACCTGCTGGGAGGCGCTCAGCGTGCCGGTGATTTCCGTGCCGACGCAGCGCGCCGTGACCTTCTTGATGAAGTCCTTGGCGACGGCGTAGTTGACGTCCGCTTCAAGCAGCGCCATGCGCACCTCGCGCATACCCTCCTTGACATTATCCTCCGTCAGCTTGCCTTTGCTGCTCAATTTGCGCAGCGCGCCCTGCAATTTCTCTGTCAAGCCCTCAAAGGCCATTGTTTTCCTCCTGATCAAAGCGAATCAGCGCGTCAATCATGCGTTCCGCGTCGTCGTAGCGGCCCTCGCGCATCATCGCCCGGCATTTCTCCAGCCCGTTCTCCACACGCTGAAACCGGGCGGCAACATGGAGCTTTTCCTCCATCTCGAACATCTTCCGCGCCGCGCGGGTGAGCAGTTCATGCACGCCCTGACGGCTGATGCCGACCTCCTGCGCGATTTCCGTCAGCGACAAGTCCTCCTCGCAGTGCAGGGTGAGCACCTGACGCTGCTTGTCGGTCAGCAATCCGCCATAGAACGCGGAAAGCCAATTCAGCTCGACTTTCTTGCTGATTTCGTCCTGTGCCATGTCAGCGCTCCTTGCTGTCAAGCATTTTCCGTTGACACCGATATATGATACACGATTTTGCCGCGCCTGTCAAGGGGTTTTGCCTGACAGCGCGAATTTTTCTGCGGACTTTTTCACGATTTTTCTGCGAATTGTAACATTCATGCTGCATAGCTTGACCTTTGGAAGCGGCTGCTATATAATGAAAAGGAATAAACCACGATTTTGAACGAGGAGGTTTGCTGATGAAGAAGCAATTTCGCCGCGCAGGGGCGCTGATGCTGGCGCTGCTGATGCTGATGATGGCTGCCCCCGCCTTGGCGGAGGATGCGCCGAGTGCGGCAGACGGCACGCAGATAGAGGAGATTATCGGGGAAGAACCGGCTGTGACGGAAGCCCCGACGGCGATTCCCACGGAAACGCCGACGAATACGCCGAATCCGACGGAGATCCCCACGGAAGCACCGACGAATACGCCGAATCCGACAGAGATTCCCACCGAAGCGCCGACAGAGACACCAATTCTGACCGAAATTCCCACGGAAGAACCGACAAATACGGCAATTCCGACGGAAATCCCCACCGAAGCGCCGACGGAAACGCCGATTTCGACCGACGCTCCCACCGAAGCCCCGACCGAAGCGCCGGACGAGGACGTGTTTGTGCCGGGACTGGCGACCCTCCGCAGCGGCGCGAAGCTCTACGCGAATCAGCAGTTGACGGGCGATGCGGACGTGACCGAAGTGTCCGGCACGGTCTACGCCGAGGCGCGTGCGGACAGCAAGCGCGCAGTGCGGATTGCTTTCTATGATGGGGCGATTGTGCGCACGGCGTGGGTCAAGACCAGCAGCACCGAAATGCTGACGGACGAGCAGACCGCTGCATATGACGCGATTCCCCGCAAGCCGGAGGACGACCTGATGGCCGCGCACGGGCACTTGCTTGCGCCGATTCCAGTGCATCCGGAGCAGAAAGCAACGCCCGCGCCGACGGAACAGCCGACGGAAGAACCGACCGCCACGCCGGAAGTTACCAATCCGCCGGAAGTGACGGACGCGCCGACGGACGTTCCGACCGAAGCCCCGACCGATGTTCCCGAAGTGACGGATGCCCCGACGAATCCGCCGGAAGTGACGGACGCACCGACCGAAGTGCCGGAAATTACCGAGCAGCCGACCGCTGCGCCAGAAGTCACCAATCCGCCGGAAATCACCGAAAATCCGACCGAAGCGCCGACGGACGAAATCATTTCGGACTACACCCCCGTCCCCGCGACGGACGCGCCGACCGCTACCCCCGCCCCGACCGAGGCGAATGCCACCGAAATCCCAGAACCGACGATTTCCATCGCGCCGGATGAACTTGATGACCTCATCATCGGGCGCGCGCTGGAGCAGCCGACGGGCATTTCTGCCTCCTACGAGCGCAGCGGCCACATTACCCTCAAGTGGACGGCGGTGGAGGGCGCGAATGCCTACGCCATCTACTACAAGCCCGCGTGGGGCAGCGAATATTCGCTCCTTGGGCAGAGCAGCGGCACAACCTATTCCACCACCACCCCGCGCATGGGCACGGTCTACTACTACCGCATTCAGGCGCTGTATGTCGTGGGCGGACAGCAGGTCAGTCAGGGCGCGCAGTCGATGTCCTTCCCGTATATCGCGCTGGGCGATGTCGTGATTGCCGACCCGCGCGGCAAGGATACCTCCACCATCCGCCTGAACTGGACGCCCGTTGCGGGCGCGACGCACTACGATGTTGCCATGTCCCTGCACGACGCGGACGACTACAAGATTGTCCGCACCGACCTCACGGGCAGCCTGTGCGACATCCGCGATATTTCCTTCAACGAGACGTATGACTTCCTCGTTATCCCCAAGCGCAAGCTCAACAGCGGCGATGTGATTACGGGTCTGCCGTCGAGCAACCGCATGGTCGGCAGCCCGATGGAAACGCCGTCGTTTACAGGCTACGAGTGGACGGAAACGGGCCTCAAGCTGACGTGGGATGCCATTCCCGGCGCGATGGGCTACGTCATCTACCGCCGCGGCTTCCACGAAACGGGCTACCACAAGCTGATGGTCTCCGAGGACACCGCGACCACCTACATCGACACCACGATGAAGCCCGGCGAAGTGTACTACTACTTCGTTTACTCCTTCCGCCTCGCCCAGCCGCAGGGATGGCGCTGCTTCTCGCTCAAGGGCGATATCGGCATGGGCGTGTGGCTGCCCAAGACAACCGGGCTGACGGCAGTGTCCGCGCAGGAAAACAGCGTCCGCATTTCGTGGGCGGCGACTGAGGGCGCGAACAAGTATGATGTGTATATTTCCACCACGCCCGGCGGCACGCCCAAGGCGAACGGGCGCGTCAGCAACGCCTACGGCTAACAGCGCTGTGCTGGGCAGAACGTACTATTACCGCGTGCGCCCGGTGCGCATTTTCTCCAACGGCGACGTGAGCGTGGGCGACTGGTCGGATGAGCTGGCGTACACGCATCAGGAAGCCGTCGGCACATACCGCGCGCTGCTGATTGGCAACACCTACACCGGCGAATCGAACGAACTGCCCGGCTGCGAAAACGATGTGGACGGGATGCGCACCATGCTCGGCCGCATGACCGCGACGCCGTACAGCGTGACGGTGAAGAAGAACATCCGCGCCGAGGAGATTCTCTCCAGCATTTCCTCGACGTTCGGGAATGCCAGCTACAACGACGTGTCGCTCTTCTACTACTCCGGCCACGGCGCGAACAGCGTCGGCGCGGACGGCAATCCGACGAGCTACCATGCCGCGCTGGTCGGCACGTTCCAGACGTATGTCTCGATTGCGCGCCTCAAAACTGAGCTGGACAAGATTCCCGGCAAGAAAGTTATCATCATCGACGCGTGCCACTCCGGGCAGTTCATTGCGCGCGACGGCGCGGTGACGCAGGTATCGTCCTCCGCGTTCAACAGTCAGGTGGTCAACCTCTTCGCCAATGAGAGCCAGCTTTCCGGCGATGTCAGCCGCACGGCGGTCGTGCTGGCGGCGGACGGCAGCGAACTGCTCAGCGAGGAAGCGCCCGCCTTCATCGACCGTGCGGGTGACACGAATTTCGCCAAGAGCGGCTACTACGTCATTACCGCCTGCCGCTCCGAGGAAAAGAGTGTCAGCACCGGCTACGACAGCAACGGTGACGGCAAAATCGACCGCTATTTCGGCTTGTTCACCTACGGCTTGTGCTACGGCAACGGCTGGAACCTCGCCCGAAACGCGGCGATTTCGTCCCTGAACGCCGACTTGAACAAGGACAGCAAGGTGACGCTTTACGAAGCGTACGTCTACGCAAAAGTGATGGCGCAGTCCCACAACCCGAACCAAACCGCCCAGATTTGGCCCGAAAACAGCGCGTTTGTGCTGTGGGGAAAATAATGTTTCTTCTCCGCTGGATTCAACATCCGGCGGAGTTTTTATGCAGGAAAACGCCGCCTGCGCGGCGAATTGTACGGTGCAAGAAAAGCGTGGAGGGCAGAAAATCATGCTGATTCGCAATGCGACGCTGCAAATGAGCGCGACGGAGCGCACCTGCATGGATGTGCGCGTGATGAACGGCTGCGTGTGGGAGATGGGCGCGGCGCTTGTGAAGGGGCTGTACGAATCCGAAACCGACCTGCGCGGCGACGTGCTGATGCCGGGGCGGATGCTGGAAACGCCCATCTCTGCGGCGGACGAAAAGGCGCTTCGGCTGCTGTGCCGGAGGCTCTACCGCGAGGGCGTGCGGTATTTCATGGCTGATTGCCCGGCGGATGCGCTCCTGCGCGTGCAGAACCGCCCGGAACGCCGCGGCGCGCTGCCTGTGACGACACTGCCGAACCCCGAACCGCTCCGCTCCGGCACGGGAATGCCCCTGACACGCTGGACGGCAGCGGGCGAATTTGTCGGCATGATGGACGAGCACAGCGGCGACTGAGAGGTATATGAGATGAAGCAATCCCATCAAAATAGTGCCCTTTTCTGTGAAAGCGACCTCTACGCGCTGATGCAGCCGGACGTGCGGAAACGGCTGGCGCTGTCCGACGAGGCGGATTTCCCGGCGCTGCGGGGGCAGTTTCGCGGGGAGAATCTGCCGGAAATCTATCGAAAATTGTCCGAAATCGCGGGCGCTGACCTCATGCCGCTGTGTGAGACGGAACGGCAATTGCGGCAGAAAATGCGGATTCCGGCGGACGGCGAACAGCCGCTGAACCATCAGCAGAAACGGTTTTTGCGGGAAAATTACGCGCACCTGACGACCTTCACGGGCGCGTATGAAGCTGAGCGATTTCTGGGACTGCGCGCGATTCAGGCGATGCAGCTGCGAAACATGACGCCGGGGTATGCCGCACTGGGGGCGTACCTGTTCAGTCAGGCGATGTGGCTGGCGCGGGAGGTACGGCAAAACGGCTATGCGCGGGTGAATTTTCTGGCGCGGGATGGATATTTCGTCAAGGTGGCTTTCGAGCGGCTGAATGAAGTGCTGCGCCTGCCGGTGGAAACGGGCTATGTGCGCATTTCGCGTCAGGCGGCGCTTCCCCTGCAATTTCCCAAAGCAATTGACCTGCTGTCCCTGCCGCTGCTCATCGACATGACCGCCCACACGCCGGATTCACTGCTGACGCTCCTACATCCGATTGCGTCGGAGAGGGCACGGGAAGCGCTGGCGGCGGAAATGCCGATGAATCAGCGGATGGATGCGCGGACGCAGTGGAACTTCGTGCGCATCTTCCGCGAAAAAGGGTATGACGCGGAAAAATATCAGCAGTACGAAAAGAATGCGAAGGCGTATTTGCTGCCGATGTTCGCGGGCAAATGCGCGACGTTCGACGTGGGGTACAACCTGCGGTCGGAAACGGTGATTCAGCGGCTGACAGGGGCGGACATGACGGCGTACATCACCCACATTGACAGCGATTTGCCGATGCGCCGGGGCGTGCCGTTCCGGACGCTGTATGGCACGTCGCCGTATGTATCATGGGTGGCACGGGAGCAGTTTCTGCTGGAAAGAGGCGCAGCGACGATTGGCTACGACGCGCACGGCGCGGTGCTGGGGCAGGCGGACGTGCCGAGCAGCACGGTGCAGCAGATGCAGACGGACGCGATGCGGTTCGTTGCGGATATGGCGGATACGTTTGGAGTGCGGCTGATGGATATGCACTTCCGTCCGCAGGATGGCTGCGCAGCGTTTGAGCACTTTTTGCACACGGGGGCGATTCAGGCGGGTGCGGAGGTGGAAAACGCTTTTCTGGATGGTCAGGCGGGCGGCGACACGACGCGGTTGCAGTGGCGCCTGATGCAGACGGACGCGGAGCAGGCGCGTCATCCCTTGCCCAAGTGGATGCGAAAATTGCAGCGCGCGGCGATTCGGCTGGCGCATGACCCGCAATCTATCCGCCGGAAGTTATAACATTCTCATGAAATTCTCATGAAAATGCCCACTCGCTCCGCCGAAAATGACATTTCCTGCCCTTTACGAAAGGCGCGGGTTTGTGGTACAATAGGCGGGGATTACGACGAAAGGGGCTCCTTCCTTGAAGAAAAAGAAATGGGGCAGGATTCTCAGCATTGGCTTTATCCTCCTGTCGATGCTGGTTGTGGTGCTGATTGCGTTCAACAACCCGGAGCTGATGAACGCATGGGACGTGCTTTTCACGCTGGACAAGCGGTGGCTGCTGCTGTGCCTGCTGGCGATGGTCGGCTATGTGTACGCCGAGGGCGCGGGGCTGTGCACCTTCCTGCGGATGGAGGGGTACAAAGTTAGCCTGAATACGGCGACGCATTTCTCCTTCGCGGGCATTTATTATGCGAATGTCACGCCCGGCTCGTCCGGCGGTCAGCCGATGCAGATTTACCTGATGAGCCAGCGCTCGATTCCCGCGGGTGTGGCCACATCGGCGCTGACGGCGCGGTACTTCTTCAATCAGCTGACATTGGTGGTGATGACGCTGCTGCTGTGGCTGAGCAACCGCGTGTATGTGGCAGAGCACTTGGGCAATGTCATCCCGCTGATTATCCTGGGCTGCGTGGTGAATTCCTTCTGTGTGCCGTCGATTCTGCTGGTGACGTTCCACCGCTCGTGGGTGGAGAAAATTGTGCAGTGGGGCATCCGCTTCCTGACGAAAATCCACATCTGCAAGAAGCCGGAGCAATGGCAGGCATCCGCCGAAACGACGATTGAGCATTTCCACGGTTCGCTGATGGATTTGGTGCATCACCCGATGCACCTGCTGGCGCAGCTTGTGATTTCGGTGGTGGAAATGTCGTGCCTGATGGTCGTACCGCTGCTGGTCTACCATGCCATGGGCTTGACCGACACGCCGTGGTATCATGTGCTGACGGTTTCGTTCCTGCTGTTCGTGTCCGCCAGCTACACGCCGCTGCCGGGTGCGTCCGGCGCGCAGGAGGGCGGATTTCTCGTTTACTTCGGCAGCATCTTTACCGGCGGCACGGTGTCCGTCGCGCTGCTGGTGTGGCGGTTTATTACCTATTATTTGTGCCTGATTGCGGGCTGTGCGGACTCTATCTTCACCAGCCTGCGCAAGCGCGTGAAGCCGATTCGGCATGAGAAAAAGGGACAGACAAAGGAGCAATCATGAAACAGCAGGTGCATGGCAATGTGACCGGCGTGCGCGATACGCTGATTGAAGCGCTTGGTCAATTATACGATTATGAGGTGGATGAGGACACGTTCCTCCCGCACGAGCTGATGCAGGTGCTGGCGCGTTTTACGGGCGTGCTGAACCGGGAAATCGCGGTGTACATTACGCGCGACGGCGAAGTGGTGGACGTGTCCATCGGCACTGATCGGGACGTGGAGCTGCGCGACTACCGCCTGCGCCGCAACACCCAGCGCCTGAGCTGCGTCCGCTGCATCCACACCCATCCCAATGGCGACGGTCGCCTTTCCGACGTGGATTTGTCGGCGCTGCGGTCGTTCCGCTACGACGCAATGGTTGCCATCGGCTGCTTGAAGGGCGAGCCGACGTTTGTGCAGAGCGCGTTTTTGGTGGAGAAGCAGAATCTGCTGATGGACGAGCCCGTCCGCTGGTACAAGACGCCCGATGGCGACTGGATGCGGCAAATCACCGAGAGTGACCGCATTGTCGGCTGGGAGGCGGACGAGAAGGGCACGCACGTCAAGGAGCGCGCCGTGCTGATGGGCATTGAGAGCATGGAATCGCTGGATGAACTGGCGCGCCTGGCGGACACCGCCGGGGCGGAGGTTGTGGGGCAATTCCTGCAAAAGAAGGATAAGCCGGATACGGCGCTGTTCATCGGGCGCGGGCGCGCGGATGAATTGTGCCGGCAGTGTCAGGCGCTGGAAGCTGATTTGTGCATCTTCGACGAGGAATTGACAGGCATTCAGGCGCGCAATCTGGAGGAGATTCTGCGCGTGAAGGTCGTTGACCGAACGACGCTGATCCTGGACATTTTCGCCCAGCGCGCATCGTCCGCCGAGGGCAAACTGCAAGTCGAGCTGGCGCAGCTGCAATACCAGTCCAGCCGCCTGATTGGGCAGGGCTTGGTGCTGTCGCGGCTGGCAGGCGGCATCGGCACGCGCGGGCCGGGCGAATCAAAGCTGGAAATGAACCGCCGCCACATCCGCGAGCGCATGACGGAACTCCGCCGCCGCTTGGATGCGGTGGAGAAGCAGCGCGAACTGCGCCGCAAGAGCCGCGAGAAGAACGAAATTCCCGTCGTCGCGCTGGTCGGCTACACCAACGCGGGCAAATCGACGCTGCTGAATCAAATGACGGGCAGCGATGTGTATGTGCAAGACCAACTGTTCGCGACGCTGGACGCAGTCAGCCGCCGCATCGAGACGGCGGAGCACACGCCGTTCCTGCTGGTGGACACGGTTGGGTTCATCCGCAAGCTGCCCCACGCGCTGGTCAGCGCCTTCCGCTCGACGCTGGAAGAAGCTGTGCTGGCGGATGTGCTGGTCATCGTCAACGACGGCGCATCGGAGGAAATCATGCAGCAGCACGACACGGTGGTGCAGGTGCTGTCTGACCTCGGCGCGACGGAGCAGCCGCGCATTGAGGTCATCAACAAGTGCGACCTGTACACCGATGAGGCGGGCGCGCCGATGCTGATTCCGGGCGCGGTACGGTTGAGCGCAAAAACGGGCGAGGGCATCGCGGAGCTGCACGCGCGCATTGCGGAGCAGCTGCAAAAGACCTACGCGCCCGTAACGTTCGTGCTGCCGTTTGACCGCTTCGGCTTGGTGGGGCAGATTCGTCCGCTGGGACGCGTGATCAATGAGGAATACACGGATACGGGGCTTGAACTGACGGTGGTGCTGGCGAATGCCGACCGCGACCGCTTGGTGAGCAAGTATGGGAAGGAAATCCTGAAGGGGTAAGTCCGTTCCCCAAATAAACACGCGGGCATAGTATGCAAGCGTCACCAACTCAATCGCGAAAAAGGGAGTCCAGAGGGTCGAAGACCCTTTGGCGGAGTCCAGAGGCAGCGCCTCTGGGAAAGGAAGTTGCAATTCATGCAGAAGGCAAAAGTACGGGAAAATGTGAAGGAATACGCATTGCTGACGCTCGGCACGGTGATTATGACGCTGGGCATCTACTTCTTCAAGTTTCCGAACCATTTTTCCACCGGCGGCGTCAGCGGTATGGCGGTCATTTTGAGCCATTATATTCCGAATTTCACCAATGGCGATTTCGTCATGATGATCAACGTTCTGCTGCTCATCGTCGGCTACATTGTGCTCGGCAAGGGCTTCGGCGGACGCACGACGTATGTCAGCCTGCTGATGTCGGGTCTGACGTGGGGGCTGGAGCGCATCATTCCGATGAACGCGCCGATGACATCCCAGCCCCTCATGGAGCTGATTTTCGCTGTCAGCCTGCCCGCGGTCGGCTCGGCGATTCTCTTCAACCTCGACGCGTCCTCCGGCGGCACGGACATTGTCGCCATGATTCTGCGCAAGTACACCAGCCTCAACATCGGGCGCGCGCTGATGTGCAGCGACCTCATCATCACCCTGATGGCATGCGTCGCGTTCGGCATGGAAACCGGGTTGTTCTGCATCCTCGGTCTGGTGATAAAGAGCCTGCTGGTGGACATGGTGCTGGAAAACATCAACACGCATAAATACTTCCATATCATCACGACCAAACCGCGCGAAATCGAGCAGTATATTACGAACGTGCTCAAGCGCGGCGCGACCGAACTGCACGGCGAAGGCGCGTACACGCACGAGGGCCGCACGGTGCTGATGACGGTGATGAAGCGCCACGAGGCGATTATGCTGCGCAAGTACGTCAAGACGGTTGACCCCCACGCGTTCGTGCTGATTATGAACACGGGCGAAATCATCGGCAAGGGCTTCCGCGGCACGAACTAAGGGAGAAGCATCATGGAACACATTACGAGCCTGAAAAACCCGAAAGTCGCCGCGTGGAAGGCGCTCAAAGACCGCAAGGGTCGCCGGGAAAGCGGCTGCTTTCTGGTGGAGGGGCGCAAGATGGTGGAAGAAGCACTTGCTTCCGCGTTTGACGTGGAAACAGTGCTGGTGCAGGAGGGCATGGAACTCCCCGACGGGCTGACCATGCCGGTTTACGAGCTGCCGGAGCATGTGCTGGCGGCGGTCTGCGACACCAAAACGCCGCAGGGCATCGCCGCCGTCGTGCGGATGAAGGAGCAAAGCGCGCTGGGGAAGCACATCGTCGTCCTTGACGGCGTGCAGGACCCCGGCAACGTCGGCACAATTATCCGCACGGCGGACGCAGCGGGGCTGGACGGCGTGCTGCTCTCGAATCAGTGCGCGGACGTGTTCAGCCCGAAGGTGCTGCGCGCGACGATGGGCAGCATCTTCCGCATGAACCTGCGCACGACGGACGATTTGCCCGGCGAACTGACGAAGCTGCGCGAAAAGGGGTACAGCATCCTGTCCTCGCAGTTAGACGGTACGCCGTTCTATGAGCGGCAGGGCGTAGCGGAACGCTTTGCCCTCATCATCGGCAACGAGGGCAACGGCGTGAGCGAACAAGTGCAGCAGACCGCGACGCACCGGGTTCGCCTGCCTATGCGCGGCGGCGCGGAGAGCCTGAATGCCGCGATCGCCGCCGCCATCATGATGTACGAGCTGATGCGGTGATTTTTCCCAGATTGGATATTGACAGAACAACGACCCGATGATATAATGACACTCCCGATGTGCGAAAAAGCACGACATCTGCCAAAATAGTGAGCAGCGCTGTCCGATTCCCGCGAAGAAAAACGCGGCAGGACGGCGCTGCTTTTTTGGTGTCGGCAAAAAAATTGACGTGCGCGCATCCAAAGGAGGCAAGCCATGGAACAGCAGGGGATAAATCCGCCTTTCATCGTGACAGACGGGCTGACAAAGACATACATCCGGCGGGAGAAGCCGGAGAATGGCGGCATCACGCGCCTGTGGCGGCGGGAAACACGCGAGGTGCAGGCGCTCAGGGACGTATCCTTCCGCATTGGGCGCGGAGAACTCGTCGGGCTGATTGGACCGAATGGCGCGGGCAAGAGCACGCTCGTCAAGCTGATGACGGGCATCCTGACGCCGACGAGCGGCAGCTGCACGGTGGATGGGCGCACGCCGTGGGAGGAGCGGAAGGCGCATGTGCGCAGCCTCGGCGCGGTGTTCGGGCAGCGGATGCAGCTCTGGTGGGACGTGCCGATTCGCGATTCGTTCGACCTCCTGCGCGACATTTACAGCATTGACGAGGGGCGCTATCGGCATCGGCTGGATGAATTGACGGCGGCGCTGGACTTGGGGGAGATCATGCAGTCGCCGCTGCGGCAATTGTCGCTGGGGCAGCGGATGCGCGCGGAGCTGTGCGGGTCGCTGCTGCATGAGCCGGAGCTGCTGTTCCTCGATGAGCCGACCATTGGGCTGGACGCAGTGAGCAAATTGAAGCTGCGGGAGTTCCTGCGGGTGGAAAACGAGACGCGCCGGACGACGATTTTGCTGACGACGCACGACATGGAGGACATGCGCGCACTGTGCAGCCGGGTGATGGTGCTGGGACACGGCCAGCTGCTCTATGATGGTACGCTGACGAATCTGCTGCACCGCTACGACACTGCGCACACGCTGACCGTCACCTACGACGGCGCGGCGGATGCGTCGAAGCTGCCGCAGGGCGCAGTGAAAGACGGCGATACATGGCGCATCACCCTGCAAAAAGACGGCGACTTGTCCCGCACGATGCAGCAGGTGATGGCGGCGGGAAAAATGCACGAAATGGCAATTGAAGAGCAGAATGTCGATGAGCTGATTGCGCGGATGTACCGGGAGATGGCGCTATGAAGACGTGGATTGCATCGTGGAAGCCGTATTTCTCCCTCTACCGGCTCAAAGCTATGCAGGAGACGCAGTACCGCGCGGCGGCGCTGGGCGGGCTGGTGACGCAGGCGTTCTTCGGGCTGCTGTATGTGTTCCTGTACACGGCGTTGTTCCGAGGGGAAAATCAAGCGGAACTGGCGGAAACCATCACCTATGTGTGGCTTCAGCAGATGTTTTTCCGCGTATTGCTGATGAACGACACGGAGCTGATACAGCAGGTGATGACGGGTGGGCTGGCGTATGCGGTGCTTCGCCCGGTCGATCAGTATCGCTTCGCGTTCGTGCGGAACATGGCGCAGCGGCATGTGAATGCGCTGATGCGGCTTGTGCCGATGATTGCGCTGCAATTCCTGCTGCCGACCGCGTGGCGGATGCAGCCGCCGGAAAGCCTGCTCGCGCTGATGCAGGCATTCGTATCGCTGCTCATCGGCGTGATGAACCTGTGCGCGATTGCGGGCATTTCAGGCGCTATCCTGATGCAGACGATGGACAACCGCGGCATCAACGCCATCATCACCTTTATCAGCAACGCTTTCGCGGGCAACATCATCCCCCTGACGCTCTTCCCGGACAGCGTGCAGGCGATCATCCGCTATCAGCCGTTCGCGCAGTCGCTTGATGCGCCGATTCGCATGTATCTGCACGCGCAGGCGGCGGGGGAGTGGGCACTGAACATCGGCGTGCAGCTGCTTTGGCTGATGCTGCTGGTCGCCCTTGGGCGCAGAATGTGGCGGTATCAGCTGAACAGGCTCACGATTCAGGGAGGGTGAAGCAAGATGAAGTATGCGTTTCATGCCCTGCGGATGCAGTGGCGGTGCGCGACGCAGTACCGCGCGTCGTTCTGGATGCAGACGCTGGCGCAGCTGGTGATGTCCGGCAGTGAATTGATGGCGGTGCTGGTGCTGCTGGGGCGGTTCACGTCGGTTGGGCAGTGGTCGGGGAGCGAAATCATGTTTTTCTTCGGCATGATGCAGATGACGTTCGCCATCACGGAGTGTGTCGGGCGCGGGCTAACAGCGTTTTCGCGGGTCGTGCAGGGCGGTGAGTTCGACCAAATCCTCCTTCGCCCGCGAAATCTGCTTCTTCAGGTGCTGTGCAGCAGCACTGACCCGCGGCGGCTGAGCACGGCGGTGCTGGGGATTGTGTTGATGTGGCTTTCGGTCACGCAGCTGGGCATTCCGTGGACGCTGGGGAGCACGGTGCTGCTGCTGATTTCCGTCGCGGGGACGGTGCTGATGCTGCTTGGGCTGTTTCTGGTGGAAGCGACGCTGTGCTTTCTGTCCGTGCAGTCCATCGAGGCGGTGAATATCCTGACCTACGGCGGGCGGACGGCGTGCGAGTATCCGGTGGATATTTACCCGCGCCCGATTCGGCTGCTGTTCATGTATGTCGCGCCGTTTGGGCTGTGTATGCACGTTCCGGTGAGTGCGCTGCTGCATCACCCGATGGTGGATTGGCCTGCATGGACGGCGTACCTTGCGCCGCTGGCAGGGGCGATGTTCTTTCTGCTGATGGCGCTGGTGTGGCGGAAGGTCGGGGTCAAGCGGTACTGCTCGACGGGGTCGTGAGAGCAGGGAAATTGGGGGCGGCTTTCCGTTCTTCATCGCTCATTGCTAAGGCACCACCGCACAATTCGGCGGCGCGTCTGGCGATGTCTTTTCCGCCATCTGCGGCATGCAAATTCCTCGATTTAC
>ENA-ORSF01000280-ORSF01000280.1-human-gut-metagenome-genome-assembly--contig:-NODE-280-length-17177-cov-7.34167_pt1 | contig 17177 bp, 11 predicted proteins | sample MGYA00242188_ERZ509155 | MGnify/ENA primary metagenome ERZ509155 (study PRJEB26280, sample SAMEA2338656) | human gut metagenome | biome: human gut; feature: human-associated habitat; material: faeces...
TTTTATTTACTGCCAGAGCCGCTTAGGCTGGGCTAATTTTTAACGAACTATTGAAAGAAAAAACACGAACCAAATAAAAAAGACAAAAAACATGAAAACACTATGCACCTTATTCGTACTGATGTGTGCCTGCCTGGGCAGCTTTGCACAAACCATCCGGCTGAAAGGAACCGTCCGGAACGGAGACAGACAACCGGTAGAATTTGCCAACATCGTTCTGCTGACAGCAGACTCTGTCATGGTTACCGGCACGACTTCCAACCTGAAAGGATATTTCGAACTGACCGGAATCGAAACAGGAACGTACCGGCTGTCGGTTTCCAGCATGGGTTACCGCACCCAGGAAATCTGGCTGAACGATTTAAGCCAGTCACGCAACCTGGGCAACATCCGGTTGGACGAAGAATCCTTCGCCATCGACAATGTTACGGTGACGGCGTCGGCCCAACGGAGTGAGGTAGACCGGAAAATCATCTATCCGTCTGCCCGTCAGCAGAAAGCTTCTGCCAACGGCGTAGACCTGCTCCAGCAGCTGATGCTTCCCCGTATCCAGGTAGATCCGGTAAACAATACCATCAAGGTACCGGGCGACGGTGAAGTACAGATGCGCATCAACGGAGTGAAGGTCACTGCCCAGGAAATCCGTGCCCTGCGTCCGGATGAAATCATCCGGGTGGAATACCACGACAATCCGGGACTCCGCTACGGCAATGCGGAAATCGTCATCGATTATATCGTACGCCGCCCGGAAACAGGAGGAAGTTTCGGTATAGACATCATGCAGTCGCCCCACGTAGGCTGGGGCAATTACCAGGCAAACGTAAAAATCAACCACAAGAAATCGGAGTTCTCGGCCAATTACTGGGGAGGTCCGCGTAATTTCTATGGAGTCTATCGGGACAATCTGGAAGACTTCAACCTGGGAAACGGTACCGAACTGCACCGCTATGAGAAAGGCGTCCCTTCACACTGGAAACTGATGCAGCAATGGCTGAATGTGGCCTACAACCTGCAGGACAACGACAAATACCAACTGAACATCTCGGTCAACTATTCCGGATACAACAATCCCATCCAGCAATACCACGGCCAGCTGATTAACCGCACGGACGAAACAGATTATGTAGACATGACAGACGAAACGGACTCTCATCGTCATACCCCGTCCATAGACATCTACTACCAGCGTAACCTGAAAAAAGACCAGGTCCTGATTTTCGATGTGGTAGGCACTTACAACAAGGAGTTTTCTGACCGGACCTACCAGGAAAGCCGTGACAACGTGATGCTGACGGATGTACAGAACAAGGTGTACGGCAAGAAATACTCCCTCATCGGCGAAGGTATCTACGAAAAGAAACTGTCAAACGGCATGCGCTGGGGAGCCGGCATACGTCATACCCATTCTTTCTCGAACAATGACTACATCAACGGCCATAATTACCACACTCAGATGCAGCAGGGATCTACTTACCTTTACGGCGAACTCCGTGGAAAAGCGCAGAAGCTGGACTATATGCTGGGTATCGGCGGAACACGTTCGTTCTACCGGCAGGAAGGCAGCGTAGATCTCTACCAGTATTATACGTTCAATCCGCGTCTGACCCTGAAGTATACTTTCAACGACCGGAGCTACCTGCGCCTGCGTTCCTCCATCAGCAACGAAATGCCCTCACTCGGTAACCTGAGCGCCATCGACCAGGTTGTCGACTCCCTCCAGATTCAGCGCGGAAACCCGAATCTGGAAGCTTATCTGCATTACAGCAATACCCTCGACGGTGAATGGTCATCAGGAATCTTCTACACCTATTTCAGCGTAGCCTACAACTACAAACCCCGCGCCATCATGGACGAGAAATACGTGGAGGGAAACAAGATTATCCAGACCTGGGACAATCAGAAAAGCTGGCAACGCATTGCTCCGATGGTACAGATGCGTGTAGGTCCGGTAGCCGATATTCTCCAGTTCTCGGTGAGCGGCGGACTGAACCATTTCATCAGCCGTGGCAACACTTACCACCACAAGTACTCCAACTGGTGGCTCGACGCCAGTGTGTCTGCCAGCTGGAAGAACTTCAACTTCATGTACCAGATCATGACCAACCAGAACTGGTTCAGCGGCGAAACGTTGAAAGGTGGTGAAAACGCTCAGATCATCATGCTGAACTACAAGTGGAAAGACCTGCAGATAGGAGCCGGTATGTTCAACCCGTTCACCAACGACTACAAGACCCAGCAGGAAAACTGGAACCGTTATGCCTCGAGCCGGAAAACAAACTACATTCAGGAAAGCGCCCAGATGGCCTTCCTCACCTTAAGCTACAACTTCTCGTTCGGCCGCCATTACAAGACGGGCAGCAAGAAAGTCAGCAACCAGGATTCCGGTTCCGGCATCATGCAGACAGGAAAGTAAAAATCTCTCTCCGAAAACGTCCGTTTGTCCGAATCAAAACGAACTCACCTTTTGATTCGGACGAACGGACATTTTAATTGAAACAAACGTTTGTTTTCGGACGGTTACAGTCAGCCCAACATATACTTCCGGGGCGTACACCCCACAGCTGCCTTGAAGTATTTGCCGAAGAAAGAGGCATTCGAGAAATTCAGCAAATCCCCTACCTGCTGCACGGTATATCGTCCGCTCTTCAGCAAAGCCTTGGCACCCAGAATCACATAATCACGAATCCAGTCGGTAGCATGACGGTCGCTCACTTCCCAAATGACTTGCGACAGGTACTTGGGAGTCAAACAAAGCTTTCCGGCATAGAAATTCATGCTGCGATGCTCCGCATAATGGGTCTGTACCAGTTTCAGAAAGGCGTCGAACAGCTGTTGCTGCCGGTTCTCTACCTGTTGTGACTGCCGCCGGTTATACTCGGATATCCACTGATAGGAATTATAAAACAATACCTGCAGATAGCCTGTCACCGCTTCCAGCCTGTAGACATAGTCGGGCTGTTCCAGTTTGGCACGCATCAGGTAATACAGATGCATGCTCTCCTCCATATCCGCCTGCGAAATGTGCATCAGTGCGGTGGAAGTAAAGAATTTCAGAAAATCCATATTCAAAGAAGTCTGTTGCTCCCTCATCGGCCAATAATCGGACAATCCGATAAGAGCCAGTTCCATATCGGCACTGATTTCCAGACACTCACCGATGGAACCGGGCAATACTACCAGTACATCATTCTCGGCCAGTGTATATTCCTTCAGATTCAACCGCACACGCATGAAACCACGCCGGCAGAACATCGCCAAAGCAAAGGTAAGCTTGAACGGATAAGTAGCCGATACGAAATCGGACACAGAATTCATTTCGGAACTGACACCTATATTGTCCATCAATACCAGTTTGTCACCGTACGTCAATGTATGCTCCGTATCAGGAAGCATCAACAAATGCAATGCCTTAAAGAGAGAATCTTCTTTTTTCATAAACCGTTTCCTTACAAGTCCTGTAAAGATAGGCATTTGGAACAGAAATCCAGAAGTATATCCTACAAAACAACAGATAATTCCGCACTATAGGACATTTTTCAGGTTGATAAGGCCGTGAAGAAGAAAATGAAAGGCCTGACCTTCTTATTCCATTACACTTCCATCGCGATGCCTCAATAACGAACCCATAAACTTATTAATAATACAAAAACAGGCATAAAATTTCCATCCACTAATTTTATTATCTATATCTTATTCAGTATTTTTGGACTTTAGAACAAAAGTTAGCAATGTTTACGCCAACACCCCGACATCGATAAAGGTTCTCAAGAAAACGGCTTCCATAAGTACGGTATTTTCAGGAGATCCTGCTTCAAGAACGGTCAGTTTGTCGATTAACATTGTTATGAATTACTGATTGCAGAAATGTAAGATACCAGTATGCAAAGTCAGATTATTTAAGGCATTTAAATTACCTTAAGTAATTCAATTTTTATAAATATCCATTCCCCCTGCTATGAAAAAATGTTTGATTCTTTTCGCCTTGTTCGTTGCATGTCTTTGGGCAAAGGCACAGTCTGTAGTTCCTCAGGTAAATGAAAATGTGGAACTTATGAGTATCTTGTCCCGTATGGCCGGATTTCCTGAATACAATATGGATATGGCAGGCCGATACATAAAGGACATGGACAACTATTTTAAGGATAATACAGAACATCCGGCAGTCCATTATATGAAAGAATTAAGAAACAAATATGGCATATCTTATGATGCAGTCATGTCAATGGCTGTACATTTGGACAACCGGAACGGAACTTTATCTTTGATAGAGGAAGTAACCCCCAACTTGGATGACAGATGGACGGATGTGGACAAAGATGAATTTTTGTCTTGTCTCAACAGCTTTTATAAGGATACAAAATTCAATGAGTTTTTTAAATCTCAAAAAGACATTTATGAAAAGGGCATTAAATCTTTCCAATATAATGTGACCAATCACGTCGATTTTAACTGGTTCTCAAATTTCTATGGCAGTGAACCTCAGGAAAACTATTCCATTATAATCGGATTCTGTAATGGAGGAGGCAACTATGGTGTAACCCGACAACTAAAAGGACAAAATAAAGATGTCTTTGCAATAGTGGGCTATTTCGTAAATGAAGAAGATGTACCCATGTACAACAAGAGATATCTACCTACGCTGATCCATGAATTCAACCATTCCTTCATCAATCATTATCTGGATGAAAATAAATATCCTGAACATGTAAAACAACTTGATTCCGCAGCAAATGATTTGTATATGAACTCACAAATGAGTATGTCACAACAAGCTTATGGCAATTGGCAGACTATGATCAATGAATCACTTGTCCGTGCAGCAGTTATTTGTTATATGTTGGATAAGGAATACAAACCAGAAGAAATAAAAGACGTATTACTGGAACAGATACAACGAAATTTCAGATGGATGCCGGAACTGGTGAGCCTATTGAGAAAATACGAAAAGAAACACGCAAAATATGGAAACTTTGAGGATTTCTATCCTGATATAATAGACTTTTTCAAAGAATATGCCCAAAAGGAAAATGAGAGATTTGATGATGCACTGAAATAAAAGCTGCATATCTTTAAGTATCTATACAGCTTATTAGAATGGTTAATGCATTTTTCAGGTTAAGGCCTGTAGAGCTCCAGTCAGAAACCAATAATAATAAGCTATAAATCAAAATAATATGAAGACAAAGAATTTATCTGGAATACTGATGCTATTCCTGTTTACATTAACCTTTATTAGTTGCAATAAAGAAGAAGAGGGGTTTTCCAGAGAAGATGTACAACAAGCTTTATTTGACATGAAAGGTACTTATCATGGCACTGTACATGTTAGCAGTCCAAATGGTTACGACAAAACATTACAAAACGCAATAGCTGTTTCGCGAGACTCTCTAAAGTTTAATCTGTCATTACAGCCGTTATCGGAGTTGATCCCGGACGAAACTCTTGTAGAACATTTGCGTGAAATAGGCGAAGCCTCAGTCATGTTCGGATATGAATTTTTACAGATTGATAATGGCTCTATCAATTTCGTGTTATATCCAAAAGATGTTACTATATAAGGTGGATATGGCGCACCTCCTACAGTCAGGATCGTATTCTCTAAAAACCATGGCGGTAATGCTGAAAGCGATGGTAACTATATAATGTTCAATATTTCCCCTACGGAGTTATGGATTGACGACGAGAAGTATGAAGGTTTGCCTACAATAACATATCATTTCGAAGGTGTATATGAATAATAATAGTTTGTTAAAAATTAGCCAAACCAAAACAGCTTTGGCTATAGTTCTTTGAGAAAAGAACATCACATATCACAAAGTTGGAAACCCTTTTCAGGCTCTCTTTTATACCGATAAGATATGTTACGCTTCATGCGGAAAGCCATGGGGAGAAAAATTCCTTGTAAATTTAGGCTCAGACCTGCGTAACCAACTTCCGGGATAAAAGGACTTTCAGAAAACAGTTATCGGATACGCCAAAAGATTTTATCTACTTTATAATAAGAGACTTACAATTTACCCACAAGTTGTGGGTGAATTACAGGACAGTGCCATTTGGCGTATTCCGTGGATCCCGTACAAATTCCGGCGGATACCCGTTCACTTGATTTCATCCCAAAGGTCGGTTTAGTTCCTGTCATCATCCTGCTACCATCAAAACAGAGAATCATAACTCCATTCTTTCCTCAAACCGCGGTCCAACCAGCGGGTTGGACAACATTTAATAAATCAAAGACGGGCTTTTGGAACAGAAACCCAGAAGTACATTCCACAAGACAACAGATAATTCCGCACTTTAGAACATTTTTCAGGTTGATAAGGTCGTGAAGGAGAAGACAAAAAGCCTGACCTTTGCCCATAAAGAACCTAAAATCCATCGACATGAAAAAATTACTTTTACTTCCGGTCCTCCTTTGCCTGGCAAACGGGTGTACCGAGAAACCCGCGGAGACATTCACCCGTAGCGTCATGGTCACTACTCCTGTCCGTTTCGGAGCTGAACGTATAAAACATTTTTCCGGGGTAGTACGGGAAAGTCACGACATCAGTCTGGGATTCAAGACACCCGGACAAATCGAACAGATAGTGGTAAAGGAAGGCGATTATGTCAGAAAAGGACAACTTATCGCCCGTCTGGACGACGCCGACTACAAACTGGGAGTAGAAGCGCTGGAAATACAATACAGGCAACTGGAAGATGAAGTGAAGCGTCTGGAAGCCCTGTACCGCAGCAAAAGCGTATCGGTAAACGACTATGAAAAAGCGGCATCCGGATTGCAGCAACTGAAGGTGCAATTACAGGTCAACCGGAACAAGCTGGACTATACCCGTCTGTATGCACCCACGGACGGATATGTACAAAGCGTAAACTTCGCTCCGGCCGAAATGGTGGATGCCGGTACACCGGTCATCAACCTGCTGGATGTACACCGGATAGAAGTGGAAGCCGAACTGCCGGCCGATGTTTATCTGCTACGCTCCCGCTTCGGACAAATCACCAGCCGGGCCTCTTTCAGGAATGCCGGAGAAATGCCGATGCAAATCATAAGCATTACCCCGAAAGCAGACGGTAACCAGCTGTATCAGATGAAACTGGCTTTCGACGGAAAGCCCGATACACGGCTCAGCGCCGGAATGAACATCGGCATTGCCATCCGTATAAACGGTACCGACAGTATCGGGAAAACGTTTACCCTACCCTTGTACGCCATTGTCCGCCAACAGGAGGAAACCTACGTCTGGGTTGTGGAAACAGATTCTACCGTAAGCAGACGGAAAGTGGAATGCAGCGGAATAGACGGTACCGGAGCTGCCATTATCTCTGCCGGTCTCAACGGAAACGAACAGGTGGTGAAAGCAGGCGTGAATGCCTTGCAGGAAAAAGAGAAGGTACGTGTAACAGACACGGAAAGTAAAACCAATGTAGGAGGACTTATCTGATGAAACTTACCGAATTCTTTGTGAAACGGCCCACGCTGTTCTGGTCGCTCATGACAGGTATCCTGATAGCCGGAATACTGTCATTCCTGCAGATGCCTAAACTGGAAGACCCCGCCGTATCAGTGAAACAGGCCATGGTCATCGTTCCTTATCCGGGTGCCAATGCCCACGAGGTGGAGCTGAAAGTAGCGCAAATGATGGAGGAAGAACTCCGTGCCCTCCCCAACGTCAAGAAAATCAAGTCGGAGTGTCAGAACGGAATGGCTACCTTTACCGTGGAATTTCAGATGACTGTCCTGAAAAAAGACCTGGAGCAGCATTTCGACCTGTTGCGACGGAAAGTAAACGACAGCCGCTCCAAACTTCCCCAAGGATGTTACGACCCGATTGTAGTGGACGACATGATGGATGTATACGGCATTTTCTACGCCTTCAGAGGCGACGGATATTCTTATCCTGAACTGTACAAATATGCCAAACTGATCCGACGGGAGCTGCTGGGAGTGAAAGGTGTGAAACGTATCCTCATCAGCGGCAACCGGGACGAAGTCATCAACATCACCCTGTCGAAAGAAAAGATTGCACGCAACGGCATCATCCCTGCCCAGATCATGATGAGCCTGCAAAGTGCCGGAAAGACAGTGAATGCCGGCAGCTACCTGAACGGGAACGACCGGATACAGCTCCATGTGGGCAGTGCCGTAACCGATGAAGCCGACATCCGCAACCTGCTCGTCAGTACTCCGCAAGGAAAACAGATCCGGCTGGAAGATGTGGCACAGATAGAACGCACCTACTCCGAACCGCAACGGAACGGTTTCTTTGTAGACGGGAAACCGGCACTGGCCATCTGCCTGACCCTGGAGGAAAACGCCATCGTGCCCGATGTGGGAAAAGCCGTAGACAGAAGGCTGGCAGAAATCATGCGGGAAATACCCGTAGGCATGGAAACGGAAAAGATATTCTTCCAACCCGACAAGGTGAATGAGGCCATCAGTTCGTTCATGGTCAACCTGATAGAATCGGTCCTGATTGTCATCCTGGTACTGGTATTCACCATGGGATTCCGCAGCGGAATCATCATCGGCTTCGGACTGATACTGACTATCGCAGTCTCCTTCCCCATCCTGCTGATGTGCGGCACTACCCTGCAACGCATTTCCTTGGGAGCATTCATCGTGGCCATGGGAATGCTGGTAGACAACGCCATCGTCATCATGGACGGTATCTTAATCGACAAGAAACGGGGACTTGGGCCGGAAACATACCTCTACCGCATCGGGAAACACACCGCCATGCCGCTGTTGGGAGCTACCGTCATCGCCGTATCAACCTTCCTGGCGGTCTATCTTTCGCCCGACTCGGCCGGAGAATACGCACGCGACCTGTTTCTGGTGCTTTGCGTCAGCCTGCTGGCCAGCTGGATACTGGCATTGACCCAGGTTCCTATCTGCGCCAAATCGTGGTTACCCATCCATGAAAAGCAAGAGGATCAAAAGCAGGAAGTACACAACTCACCTGTCCACCGGTTCATCCGCCGGAGCATCGGTTTCCTGATCGGACACAAGAAAACGACACTTGTCACCGCTACCGCCGTACTGGCACTCTGCATTTTCGGGATGACCCGGGTAAAGAATCTTTTCTTCCCCGACTTCGACTACAAACAGTTCATCGTAGAATATTACCTGCCCGTACAGACAGACCCGAACCGGGTACGCCACGACCTGCAGGAAATGTCGGAACTACTCAGACAGAACCCGGCCATCGAACGGGTGGCCGCCAGCATGGGAAGCGCCCCCGCGCACTACTGCCTGGTGCGACCCATGACATCGGGAGGAGACTGCTACGGCGAACTGATGGTGGACTGCAAAGATTACCAGACAGTAATGGAACAGATTCCCGGTGTGCGGAAACAGTTGCGTGAACGCTATCCGGACGCTTACATACGTATCCGCAAATACAACTTCTCCATAGCTTCCTCACATACGGTAGAAGTGGAATTCTCAGGCCCCGACCCGGCAGTACTGAGAGAGCTGAGCCGACAGGCCGAAAACATCATGCGCCGCTGTCTGTATGTAGATACCTACTCGGTAGGAAACAACTGGAAACCTAAAGGCAAAGCGCTGACAGCCGATTATATACGCGAAGACGCATTGCGGTCAGGAATCGAACGGAGCGATGTAGGGAATGCCCTGCTGGCCGCCACCGACGGAATGCCGGTAGGAGTACTGAACGACCAAGACCGGACCGTTGTCATCAACCTGCTGGTACGGAACGCCGACGGAAGCCGCATCACCGACCTGAACGACATTCCGGTGTGGAGCACATTAAACCTGCGCATGAGCGACAACGACTTGAAAGGTATCATGACCGGCGCAAAAAGCACGGATGAACTGCAGGACAACCTGTTCCGCAGCGTACCCCTCGGCAACGTAGCCCGCGACATCCGGCTGGACTGGGAGGAAAACTACATCTACCGGCTGAACGGACAACGGGCCATCGAAGCGGAGTGTGACCCCAATACAGATCTTTATGAAGCAACACCGGCCAAGGTGGTAGCTTCTATCCGTCCGGAAATTGAAGCCATACCGCTACCTGCCGGTTATAACATGCGCTGGGTAGGCGAAGGTGAGCTGCAGGGAGACGCCATCGGAAACCTGCTGAAGTATCTGCCTGTCACCATCTTCATCATCCTGGCTGTCCTGCTGCTGCTTTTCAACAGTTGGAGGAAAGTATCCCTCATCCTGCTCTGCTTCCCCTTCGTATTCTGCGGCATTACACCGGCCCTGCTCCTGTTCCGCCAGCCGTTCACTTTCATGGCCATCATCGGCATGATGGGCCTCATCGGCATGATGGTGAAAAATGCCATCGTGCTGGTGGACGAAATCAACCGTTTGCAAACGGAAGAACACTTTCATCCGTACCATGCGGTAGTGGAAGCCACCGTTTCACGTGTACGTCCTGTTCTGATGGCCTCGCTCACCACCATTGTGGGAATGGTACCGCTGGTAAACGACCCGATGTATGGCTCCATGGCCATCACCATCATGGGTGGCCTTACGGTAGGTACCCTCATTACACTGATCCTGTTACCGATATTCTACACCGCACTGTTCCGCATCCGCAAACCGGAACCGGAGTCTAACCTTACACAACTACACTCATGAAACGATACATCCTACTGGGTGCACTGACTATCAGCTTTGCGATACAGGCATCCGCACAAAAAGAACTGTTCCTCACACAAGACGAATGCCGGAAACTGGCACTGCAGCGCAACGAGGAACTACAGCAGGCAAGCAACGCCCTGCAACAGGCCAAACTGGATAAAGACATCGCCTTCAGCGCCTACCTGCCGAAGCTAGACGGTATGGTTTCGGGCACGTATATGTTTCCCGACATGGACATGATGGGAATGGAACTGCAGATGCACGGCATGTATCTGGCAGGTATCAGTATCATGCAGCCGCTGTATGCCGGCGGAAAAATCATAGCCGGTAACAAACTGGCCCGGATAGGGAAAGTGCTGCCGAAAAACTGAGGAAAACACGAATGGAAGTAGCCGCCGAAGCAGACAAGACTTACTGGAACTACATTGCCGTCAGACAGAAAGTGCGCATGCTGGAAGCTTACCAGACACAGATGGACACCCTATACCGGCAGGTAGAAACGGCCGTAAAGGCAGGTATGGGTACCGACAACGAACTGCTGCGTATCAATGCCAAGCGAAGTGAAATCAGCTACCAGCTGCAAAAGGCACGCAACGGAGCCGATCTTTGCCGGATGGCTCTGTGTCACACGCTGGGTGAACCGTTCGATACACACCCGGTTCCTGTTGACACCCTTATCCGGGTAACCGCTCCTACCCGACTGGATGAAAGCATCGCGCTGCGGCCTGAACTGAAATTACTGCAACAGCAAGTGGCCGCCCGGGAACAACAGGTGAAAGTAGCTCGTGGCGATATTCTGCCGCAAATAGGTCTGTCGGCCGGATATGCCTATTACGGCAATATCAAATTAAACGGTATGACAGCCGACGCACAAGGCAACTACCTGCCTTTCACACAAAAACTGGACGATGGTATCGGACTGGTTATGGCCTCTGTAAGCCTCCCGATCTTCCATTGGGGAGAAGGGCTGAAGAAGATAAAGAAAGCGAAACTGGACTTGCAGAATGCACAGCTTGACCTGCAACGGAACACACGATTGCTTAACATCGAAACACGCCAGGCCATCCAGAACCTGACTGACGGCTACAACCTGGTGCAGACTGCCGAATCAGGCAGCGACCAGGCAAAAGAAAACCTGCGGGTAATGCGAGACCGTTACACCAACGGCCTCAGTACGCTGACCGATCTGCTGGACGCCCAGTCACAATGGCAGCAGGCCGAAAGCAACCGTATAGAAGCACTGACCCAATACAAAATCTATGAAACGGAATACCTGCGCTGTACCGGTCAGTTGTTAAACAATTAATATAAAAAAATCCCCTTACAGCAAAGTTGCCTGCAAGGGGATAAAATTTATGTAGACTATGGAAACAACCTACGATTAGCAAAGTTTACGGGAACCGTCGCTGATTACAACGTCGTAAACTTTCGGACTGCGACCGAATTTTTCTTTATAACGGTCTTTCACCGTACTGATGAATGTTTCATACAACTCATTCTTAACCAGATTGATGGTACATCCACCGAAACCGCCACCCATGATACGTGAACCGGTTACACCGCAGTCAAAAGCAATATCATTCAAGAAATCAAGTTCTTCACAGCTTACTTCGTACAGCTTGCTCATACCGTGATGAGTTTCGTACATCTTCTGACCGACAGTTTCATAATCACCTTTTTCCAATGCGTCACAAACATCCAATACACGCTGGATTTCTTCAATCACATATTCTGCACGCTTGTAATCTTCCTCAGAAATCTTGTCCTTTACTTCGTTCAGCATATCCATGTTGCAGTCACGCAGGAATTCAACTTCCGGATGATTTGCCTTAATGGCAGCTACAACGGCTTCGCAACTCTGACGACGTTTATTATAAGCAGAAGAAGCCAGCTCGTGTTTGACAACTGAATCAACCAGTACCAGACGATATCCTTCCGGTTTGAACGGGAAATACTGATATTCCAATGAACGGCAATCCAGACGAATAAGATGTCCTTCCTTACCGAATACAGAAGCAAACTGATCCATGATACCACAGTTCACACCGCAATAATTGTGTTCAGTAGCCTGTCCTACCTTGGCCAATTCAAATTTATCAATCTTATTGTCGCCAAACAAATCGTTCAAAGCAAAAGCGTAAGTTGACTCCAATGCTGCCGATGAAGACATACCTGCACCCAGAGGAACATCGCCGGCAAAAGCAGTATTGAAACCTTTCACATCAACTCCACGCTTAATCATCTCGCGGCAAACACCGAAAATATAGCGTGCCCAGCTGGCTTTCGGAGCATCTTCTTCATTCAGACCGAATTCTACATAATCCTTCAGGTCGATAGAATAAGCACAAACCTTATCCTTGCCATTCGGCTTGATTTCGGCAATCATTCCTTTATCTACAGCACCCGGAAATACAAAACCACCGTTATAGTCCGTATGTTCACCAATCAAGTTAATACGTCCCGGAGATGCATATACAGAGCCAGTTGTACCATCAAAGTGTTTAAGGAAACGGCTTCTTACAAATTCTATATCCATAACATTCAAATTTAAAGGGTTAATATTAAGATATCCGGGTCTGTATATAACAAACCCGGACAAAGGCATTTATCAATCTACAGGAATATCCTTATTAACATTCTTACAACCTACAAGGCCATAGAATAACAGGTAAGCCAACATGGCTACGATCAACCAGTAGCTGGCCATATAACCTACAGCATCCGAAATGACCTGCTGCAACAACGGGAAGATACCACCTCCCACAACCATCATCATAAAGATACCGGATGCCTGAGCCGTATATTTACCCAGCCCTTCAACAGCCAGGTTGAAAATACCTCCCCACATAACAGAAGTACACAGACCGCAAAGTACCAGGAACAAAGCACTTACCGGAACCGATGGAGTCTTCATGGAATTCATGACATCAGCCGGAGTCATGTTAACGCTCTGCAACAATTCTGAATGAGCGGTCAGATTTTCTTCGGAAGGATCTTCAACAAACAAAGCTACCTGATCTGCCGGAACACCCGCATTAGTAAGAATCTCAGAAGTCTTTGCTACCGGATCATAAACGATTTTTGGAACATTGAATCCTACAGTCTTGGGAGTAAAGATAGCAATGATTACGAAAAGAATGGCAGTAGCAGAAACAACAATCAGCTGTGCACGGGTAGAAACCTTTCCACTGATAATACTACTGGTAAGACGACCTACCAGCATCAGCAACCAATAAATAGCCGCAATGGCACCACCGATAGCAGCACCGTTTGTCAGAATACCTGCTCCTTTATCACTCGAATCGGCCAGATAAAAATTCAAGGTACCCGGAATACCAATTTCAATACCTACGTATATAAAAATACCAATTACACCCAACACCGTATGACGGAAGCTCCACGGACTATGAGAGAATTTTTCCTTGGCGGCACTGTCGCCTTTCTTCCGCATGTGAGGTTCCGGAATGGTTACAAAAGAAATAACAATGAAAGTGAAGGCAAATACGCCCATAGCGATAAACAGCAAAGGAGCGACATCAGACATCGCTGTCTTTGGAGTAACCGTACCGATCAGTACACCGACGAAAAGCGGAGTCAATGTACCCGACAGGGAATTCAAGGCACCTCCTGTCTGAATCAACTGGTTACCTTTGTTACCGCCACCACCCAACAGGTTCAGCATCGGATTTACTACCGTATTCAGCATACATACGCTGAAACCGCAGATGAAAGCTCCCAGCAAATAAATAATGAAATTCATCTTGATGGAATATTCACCCAACGAGAATACATCTACATCGGCACCGAAAAGGCTTGACAGATACTGTACCAGCAAACCTACAAAGCCGACAGCCATTGCTATCAAAGATGTTTTCTTATACCCGATTTTTACCAGCATGTTACCAGCTGGAATACCCATAAAAAGATAGGCCAGGAAATTCATCATGTTACCCATCATACCCAGCGTATTGGCACCTGCATACTGGTTTTTCCAGATAGTACCGAACGGTGCAGCCAGGTTGGTAACAAACGAAATCATCGCAAACAGAAAGAACATCGTAATGATGGCGATGACATTAGTTTTTTGTTTTTGTTGCTCCATGGTTTAAATTAAAGTGTATTAAAGTTATAAATTAGATTAGTTTAATTATTATTCCTCTACCCCAAACTTATAAATAGTTACCTGATGATAGGTTTCTCCCGGATTCAGAACAACCGACGGGAAATGAGCCTTGTTCGGACTGTCAGGGAAATGCTGTGCCTCAAAACAGATGGCACTGCGCGAAGGATAAGTAGCTCCATGCCATCCGGCAAAGCCATTCAGCCAGTTGGATGTATACAACTGTACACCCGGCTCCGTAGTATACATTTCCAGTGAACGTCCGCTGATGGGTTCTACACATTTTACGGCAAAAGTCAAAGCACCAGCCTCCGGTTTGTTCAATACGTAACAATGGTCATAACCGGCACCATATATCAGCTGCTGGAAAGGTTCATTGATACGACTTCCTACCACATGAGGTGTACGGAAATCCATCGGTGTATCGGCTACTTTCAGGATTTCTCCTGTCGGAATGGATACTTCATCCATCGGAACATAATAATCGGCATTGATAGTAAGCACATTATTTTCCACACTTGGTGTCGGATTAGCCTGTCCGGAAAGACTGAAAAAGGCATGATGAGTAAGATTTACCAACGTACGCTTATCTGTAGTCGCTTTATAAGTAATGATCAATTCGTTGGAATTAGTGAATGTATAAACTACCTCTACATTCAGATTGCCAGGGAAGCCCTCTTCCCCATCTGCAGAAAAATAAGTAAGAACCAGGGAGTTTTTTAAAGATTGTTCAGCATTCCATACACGAGCGTGAAATCCGGTGGGTCCACCATGCAGGGAATTCGGTCCGTTATTGATAGCCAACGTATATTCTTTTCCTTCTAAGGAGAATTTACCCTGACAGATCCGGTTTCCATAACGTCCGACCAACGTACTTAAGAAAGGTTCCGGACTGTTTATCACTTCATCAATGCTGTTGTGGCCTTGCACCACATTACCCAGATCTCCGTTCTTATCCGGAACCATCACTGCCTGAATAGCGCCTCCGTAGTTTGTTACTGCAACCTCAGCCCCGTTGTCGTTCGACAAAATAAATAAATCGGTTTCTTTACCTTGAATTGTTTTTTGGAAATCAGCGCGCTTTAAGCCGCTCAGATTATCCTCACGATAAAATGTGTTATTCATATATTAAAATCCTTCTATTTACATAAACGTAATTTGTATGCAAATAAAAAGATTTTATTCAAGAATCACAAACTTTTTTTCAAAAAGAAATCAGATTATTTTATCGAACTTAATAAGTCGGCAACAATAAAACTGCTGCCTCCGACAAAAATGAAATCATTTTTACCAGCCTGCGCTTTAGCTGCAGACAAGGCTGTCACCACATCGGGATAGGCCTCACCTTTCAATCCAGCCTTTTCCGCCAATTCTTTTACCTTTTCAGCAGGTAATGCACGACGAACACTGGCTTGAGTAAAATAATAACAGGCTGTTTTGGGAAGCATGGCAAGTACCCCACTAATATCCTTATCATTTACCATTCCGATTACAATATGGAGTCTATCGTATGTCTGCCATGAAAGTTGTTCCACAATATACGAAATTCCGCCAACATTATGTCCGGTATCACAAACGATTGTGGGTGATGCTCCGATCTTCTGCCAACGTCCCATCAGACCGGTCAGTTCACAAACAGAAGCAAAACCTTTTCGTACATGTTCTTCTGTCAGTACATATCCCATACCTGTCAGCAGATGAATGGCCGAGAGCAAAGTATTGGTATTCTTCAACTGACACAAACCACCCAATTCTCCTTTCAAATCAGAATAATCTGACGTTTGATACAGATATTGTCCGTCAGGAGTACGTGTATAAGATATTAACCGATGTTCTTCTTCTGCAAATACTATCGGAGCCGATTCTTCTGCCGCCTTCCGCAAAAAGACAGGCTTTGTTTCGGCTGTTGTCTCTCCAATTACTACCGGTACATGAGGCTTGATGATCCCGGCTTTCTCCGCCGCAATCTTTGCCAGCGTATTACCTAAAAACTGAATGTGATCAAAACTGATATTCGTTATAACACACAAATCAGGATGGATTATGTTGGTACAATCAAGACGTCCCCCCAAACCAACTTCAACAACTGCTACATCTACCTGCCGATCGGCAAAATAACGAAAAGCCATAGCCGTAGTCAGCTCAAAGAAAGAAGGATGTAAAGGTTCGAAAAAGCTACGATGGTTTTCCACAAAATCAATGACATACGATTCAGGAACAGGTTCACCGTTCACCCGGATACGCTCACGAAAATCTACCAGATGGGGTGACGTATACAGTCCCGTACGATAACCCGCACTTTGCAGCATGGCAGCCAATGTATGTGAACAAGAACCTTTTCCATTGGTTCCGGCAACGTGGATAGTACGGAATGAACGATGAGGATGCCCGAAATAAGCATCTAATACATACGTATTTTCAAATCCTTCTTTATAAGCATCTTTCCCT
>ENA-ORSF01000285-ORSF01000285.1-human-gut-metagenome-genome-assembly--contig:-NODE-285-length-16812-cov-3.25255_pt1 | contig 16812 bp, 10 predicted proteins | sample MGYA00242188_ERZ509155 | MGnify/ENA primary metagenome ERZ509155 (study PRJEB26280, sample SAMEA2338656) | human gut metagenome | biome: human gut; feature: human-associated habitat; material: faeces...
ACGCTCTTCCCATACGGTGCAACCGTATACCTTCCCACCGCCGCCGGAACAATAAACGTCTCCGCATAGTGCACCACAAACGGCGCAAATTTCCCCTCCGGACTCTCTACCACCGCTTCTTCCCCTTCCACCAGATTCAGCACATTCACGCTTCCGCCTGTCTCATGCTCCACCTTCCGGTCAAACCAGTGCCGCCGCGTCTCAATGAACTCCCGCTCGTGCAGCCCGGTGCGTTCCTCGCGGATGCCCTCTCCACGCGGTTGACAAGATTTTTCTGCACCCAGTCTGTATCGCGGTCGAACTGAATGTTCTTCATGCCATGCGCAAGGTGAATCGGGCGCGGGCGTCCATCCAGCCCAAGGCGCCCCCAATCCCAGAGCTTGAAGGTGAAGATATAGGGCGTCGCGCTGATTTCCAGTACCATGCAGTCCCTGCCGGAGCAGTGTATTGTTCCGGCGGGAATCAGGAAGTGGTCGTGCTTTTTCGCCGGAATAACGTTGACGAAGCGTTCCGCGTCGAACTGCCCGGTCTGCTGACTGTCTTCCAGCGCTTTCTGGAATTCTTCCGGCTGAATGCCCGTCTTGCAGCCCAGATAGACATGCGTATCGGCGTTTTCCGCCGCGTCGAGGATGTAGTAGCTTTCGTCCTGCGTGTAGTGCATCCCGAACGTGTCCTGAATGTACTCGGTCAGCGGATGCACCTGCAAGCTCAGATTTCCGCCGCCGATGGTGTCCAGAAAGTCAAAGCGAATCGGGAATTCCGTGCCGAAGCGCGCGTGAACCTTGTCACCCAAGAGCGCTTTAGCTTCCTCATGTACCAGATTGATGGCGGGCGTTTCCACGACGATGCCGTCCACATCCAGCAGGAGGCTGTTTTCCTCCGGCACACCATCGAAGCTCCATGCGTAATTGGGCTTTTCCGGGTCAAGCCCGCAGACGGACTTCATCCACTGCCCGCCCCAGACGCCGGGGTCGAAATACGGCGCAACGCGGAAGGGCTGCGTGACCGCCTGTTTGAGCGCATCGCGGTAGCAGTCGCCGGTCATCATGCGGGGCGTCTCGGCGTCGTTGGTGTCCAGCAGGTAGTCAATATGCGAATGCAGCGTCCGCTTGTGGCGGTCGAGGACGCGCCATGAAGTAGCCGCGCTTATATTTGCGCAGCGGGTCTTCGCCGTAGTTGTCATTGAGCCAGTTTGCCAGTTTGCCGGAGCGGAAGCGGAGCTGGATTTCCCAGCGCGCCATGTCCGCATACACCAGTACATCGGGATGCTCGCACAGCAACGCCGCGCCGACGCCGAACACCAGCCGGACACCGTGCACCAATGCGATTTCCTGCCGAAGCACCGCTACCCGTTCCATGTCGAAGAACTGCTCGATGCGGTAGTGCGCCATGATGCCGAACACACGGTCATCGGTCAGGTGGTCTTTCAGCATGGCATTGACCTGCTCTTTGGGGAGCGTCGCCTGTGCCGTGCAGAAGACGCGCGACGGGTTCAGCTGCTCTGTCAGCGCGCTCAGCACATCCACCTCCCACACGCCGTGATAGCAGTCCACGCAAACGACGGCGTCAGGCTTGCCCGCAATGGCTTTGCGCAGCTGTGCGCCGATAGCTTCCCAGCCCTGCCATGCGCTGACGCCCTTTGTCCGCACATGGAGGACAGGACGCTTATCGTAATTGCTTTTTCTCATGCCTGCCCCTCCTGAACCAGCGTCGGGACGCCGCCGACGTTCATCAGCCGCGCGGTGAAGCCATGTTCGGCGATGGACGCATAGTCATGTCCCGCGTCGGACGGCCAGCACGCGCCGACGCGCAGGGGCGTATCGCCCGTATTGGCGAGGCGGTGCGCGATGTAGCCGGGGATATAGTGGAGGCTGCCGGGCTCCATCGGCTCGAACCAGCACTTGCCGCTTTCATCCATGAGGATGAGCGCGCCCGTGCCCTGAATGCACCAGTAATATTCGCCGCATTCCCGCCGCGCGTGATAATGTCCCTTGGTCATGAAGTATTCGCCGCCGACCTGACCGGGCATGACGTTGCTCGTGCCGAAGAACAGACCGCCGGGCGTTCCGTCTTTGACCGCCATATGGCTCTGAACTTCATAGACGATGGTCGCAGGGTTCATTTGGGCGCGGGCGGCTTCGTCCTGAAATACGTTTTTGAGGTCGCCGAGTGTCCGTTTGGATTCGCTGATATTGTCACCGATCAGGTAGCCGCTGAGCAGGTCAACCATCGTTCCGTTCATGGTGAGTTTTTTCTCCTTTGTTTGTACTGTTTCTGCATAGTATTGCGCTTTTGGAGCAGAGGATTTTGCCTCTGCGGAGGCGACAAGGGGGCAATGAAAACAGACGAAGTCTGCGATCGCCCCTGGACTGCTTCGGATGCACATCTATGTTTATTGATTTTTTCCGCAGCAGGGAATTTCGCCTCTGCGGAGGCGGCAAGGTGCCTTAAATCAATACCGGCGCATCCAGCCCAATGCCATCCACGGTCAAAATCGGGCGCTCGGTCGTGTGCGCGGTGAAGTCGTCGAAGCCGATGCGGAAGCGGCGAGACCACTGTACCCGCGTCTGCCAGCGCTCGCCGGGGAGGAGCGTGCGGAAGTTGTCGTCGCGCACCAGATTCCATTCGTCCGACGCATCCGTGATGTCCGCAAACAGCACGGCCGTGTCGCCCGTGTTGCGCACCTCAATGACGGCGCTGTCCGGGGACGTTTCCAGCGCCCGCGCGGTCAGGTGTCCGCCATGCAGGGATGCCGCCGCGCGGTAGGGGCGATTGTTCTCGCAGGAGAAGTAGTATTCATTGGCGGCGGTTCTTTCGCCCAACCGCACTGTCAGGCGCACCAGCACCAGTCCATCCGCCGTCTGCGGCATGACGAACGCGACGTCGCCCACGCGGTTGACCGCAGCAGCCGCCAAGTGCGCTGTGCGGGTTTCTTTGGCATAGGTCGCGCCATCCAGACCACGCACAGACCACGCGACTTCCGCGTCGCCCGCAATGCCGCTGTCCGTCAGCACTGTCAGGGGAAGTTCCACCGCCGTTCCTGCTGCGTAGTCCAAGCGGCGGTAATCCAGCGTTGGATGCAGGGGCGCAAAGGCGTCCTTCGTCCAGTAATACGCCTGTTTCTCATGCCCGTAATAATCGACAATGGACGTGCAGGAGAGATTCGGCCACGGCTCGCTGAGCTGCCAGATGATGCTGCCGCTGTTATGCCACTTGCGGCGCTGGTTGCTCTCCAGAATGAAGCGCAGCCCCTCCGCCTGCATCCACTGGCTGAGGCAGATATAGCGCCGGATGTCCTCCACATGCCCGAACATGGCTTCCTCGCGGTCGTAGGTGCACCACCAGTCGCCGTGGAAGCGCCAGAGGTCGTTGCCCTTCATGCGCTCCGGCTTCGTCGGGCATTTTGACAGCGTCCGCGCAACGGTTTGCATACTGCTCATGCCGTCGCAGCCGAATTCGCTGTGCAGCAGACTGTCCGTATCCCCGAAATAGCTGTACTGCCGCCCGTTGCCCTGATACTGCCACCAGCCGTGCACATCATGGCTCATGCCCGGTGTGCGAGAAATGTGCGCTTCCGGGCCGGAGGGCGACGTCGGCACGAACATCCGCGCCGGATCAAGCATCCTAACCAAGTCTGCCAACATCGAGATGTTCTTGTTTTCCAGCGTCACGGGCTTGCGGTTCTCGTCCATCAGCTCATTGCCGCCGCTCCAAATGACCAGCGATGTATGATTGCGCTTGACTTTCAGCGCGTGAACCGCTGACTGCCGCAGGAGTGTGAGGAAATGCGGCAGTTCCGACGGAATGTTGTCCACGCCGGAGGAGGACTGAATGAATTCCTGCCAGACCAGCAGACCCAGCTCATCGCAGAGGCGGTAGAACGTTTCCGTCTCAATCACGCCCCCGCCCCAGACGCGCACGATGTTCACATTCAGCCGCTTCGCTTGATGCAGTTGATATGCGACCTGTTCCGCCGGAATATCGCCGTAGATATGATCCATCGGCGTGATATTGACGCCCTTCATATAGACGCGCTCGCCGTTCATGATAATGGTATAGGGGAGCGCACCCGCCGGGGCGTCCTCATTCTGAATCATCTCGAAGTGGCGGATGCCTTGGCGCATCGTCCGCTCGTCCAGCACGGTTTCGCCGTTTCGGAGCGTCAGCGTCACGTCATAGAGCGGCTGTGCGCCCAGCCCGTTGGGATACCACAGTTCCGGCGACGGGATGGTCAGCGTTCCAGCGAATGCGCCGTCCTGCACGGGCAGTGTCGCAGCGGCTTTCTCCGCGCCGTCTTTTGCGCAGCGTACCGTCACCGCCAGCGGCAGATTGCCATCCGCACGGGTTGTGCCGGAAATATGCAGCAGCCCCGTGCCGTTCGCTGCGTCTGAATGCACATAAAGGTCGTCCAACGCGGCTTCGTCCTCCAAAATCAGCGACACATCCTGCCAGATGCCCAGATTGACCAGCCGGGTGCTGAAATCCCACTTATACCCGAAGCGGCTCTTCTGCGTCGAAGTCTGGCTTGTGCGCCCAATCTGCCCCATTTCGTCCGGCGCATGGAGAATCAGCACATCCAGCACGAAATGCTCCGCCGTCTGCAGAAGGTCGGTCACGTCAAAGGCGAAATCCTCATACATGCCCTCGTGTTCGCCCAGCAGATGCCCGTTCAGGTAGACCATGCAGGCATAATCGACGCCCTCGAAGTGCAGGAGGGTCTTGCGGTGTGCGGGGATATCCCGGCGGTCGAACTCGCGGCGGTAAATCCACCAGCGGTTTTCTATCCACTCGCACTTCAAGCTGTTCATGTCCACATAGGGGTGGTCGATATAGCCTGCCTGATACAGCGCGCGCGCCACGCCGCCGGGAACCTGCGCGTCCATCCAGCCGGTTACGCCTTCCAGCGGCTTGCCGGTTTCCATGCTCTTATCGCGCAGCGGCACATAGGATGCTGTGCCTTTGAGCTGCCAAGTGCCGTTTAGGGAAATCTGCTCACGCATGTGTTCGTTCTCCTTTTTCCCGTCTTGCCTGATTATCCAGAATTGATACACAGAGATTTCGCCTCTGCGGAGGCGCCGCCACTTTTAGGGTTTCCCCCATCGGTTAACGCCAGAAATATCTGCTCATACCGCAGCTCGACTTATTTGGAAGTGATATTTCATTTCCACCGCATCGTGCGCCCAAGCGCGGTCTTTTCCGCTTCCGGCGGCAGGGGCGCTTCGTGAATCATCGTCGTCAGACGCTGATGCCACGCAACATCCCGCCACATGCCGCAGAACTGCGGCGCGGCGAAGTTGCTCGTCGCCATCAGCGCCCACTGCCCTGCCTGACACGCCGTCTCTACGCCCAGCGCGCACAGGTCTTTCACCCAGCCCCACGGGAGCATCGGGAAATCCTTGTAGTCCGTGATGCCCCAGCACTCGGTCGTCGCCAGCGGAAGCCCTGCGGCTTTTGCGTCCGCCGCGAGCGTCTGAATGCCGTCCACAAGCAGCTGCTTCCAATAATCTTCCTTGTTGTGGTACACATCCAGCGCGTGGTCAGCCAGCAGGTGATACGCTTCCTCGGTGAATCGCCCGTCCTTCGCCTGACCGACCTCGTGATAGAACTGCTGCTTGTTCAGCTTCGTCATCCAGATATGGTGTTCCGCCAAATCGAAGAAGGAGAGGTCGCGTTCGCGGTAGAAGTGCGTATTCTCGCCGTCGAAGGAGAAGCAGTACGGCAAATCAGGGTATTCTTGACGGACGAGCGCAATCGCCGTGCGCATATAGTCCATCGCGGCGTCGGTATGCCAGCAGCTCCACGTCATCCACGGCGGGTCATTGCGGAAGTACGGTGACCAGAAGTCGCCGGGAAACTCATTGCAGAGGTCAACATAGAGGATGGTGTCCATCAGCCCGGCGTTCGCAATCAGGCGAAGGGTATCAATCCAGCATTTCGCCATCGCCTGCGGGGTGCTGAGCGCCATGCGGACGTTATCGGCGTCTTCGCGGAACCAGCTGCTGAGGGCAACCTTGATGCGGCGCGCGCGGCAGGCTTTCAGGAAGTCGATGAGTGCAGGAAAGAGCCGAACGCGGACTTTATAGGGGCTGCCCCAGTCATTGGAATACCAGACAGGCAGGAGCAGCCATTCTTTTTCAGGGGCTTGGGACAGCAGGTGGGGGAATGCGTCGATGCGGACGGCATCATAGCCGCGTTCCTTGACGCCGTCGAGGGCAGCGTTCCAGTCCTCAAAGCCTGCGCCGTCCCAGCGGCGTTCAATCCATGAAAAATCCCACATGGTGATGGCGAGGGGGTGAATCATGTGTTTTGCCTCCTGGTGATGGGGTTGGGAATGCCTCGGTGCAGCGTCGGAAGGGGCGTTCGGTGCTGGACGGAAGCATTCGCAGAAGTGCGCGGTATTTGCGGGAAATAAGCAGCTTGTTTTTGCTGTAACCTTTTAGATTTGGCGTACATTACGAAGGAGTCTTGCACTAATACGATTTCCAGATTCACCTGCGCCATCTGCTTGCGCCTTTTCATCTGGAAATAGTATAAAATCGAAAAGCAGGGAGCTTCCATTCTCAGAAAGCTCCCTGCTGCCTGAAAATGCAGACGGGTGATTGCGGGTCAAGCACTGACCCGTGGATGGATTACTTCAGGAATTCTTCCGTCAGTTCCGCAGCCAGCTTGTCGCCTTCTTCGCGATGTTCATTCACGAAGTCGTTCCAAACCGTTTCCGGATCGTCAGAGATGACCGCCTGAATGATGATGTCGCGGATGTTGTTGATGACGGCAGAACGGAAGGAGTAATACGCTTCGTTCTTGGTGTTGGTCAGGTTATAGTCCGTCGGAGCGAATGTTGCGTTGGCTTCCCACGTCTTCATGTTCGTGGTGAACAGGTCATTGATGATGTAGGAAGAGTATGCGGGGTTGCCGGGGAGGTAGACGTCCAAGCCTTCGAGGACGAAGTACTTCTGGAAGGCGCGCTCCTGCACGATGTAGTACTTGCTGCCGGTGGCGGCGATGTCTGCATCGGTGTAGTTCAGAACGACGTTGCCGTCCGCGTCGTAGTCCCAGTCTTCACCCTTCACGCCGTAAGCGTAGGTTTCAATCTGTTCCTGTTCGAGCAGCCAGTTGCCGACCGCCAGCCAGCGATCCATGACTTCGTCGCGGCAGTTCGCGGAGAAGGCGAACGCAGCCCACCACTCGTCGATCTGGCTGACATGGAACGTGCCGTCGGGCGCTTCGAGGCAGATGATGCCGAGGTCTTCTTCGGTGAAGCCTTCGACGTTGGTCGCGAGGGTACGGGCAGTCGTCTGCAGGATGGTCGCGCCGAGGTTGCCGTACAGGACAGCAGAGCGGCCCGCGAGGAAGCGTTCACGACCCGCGTTGTTGGAGTCATTGTAGCTGTCCATCGCCAGCAGACCGTCGTCGTAGAGGGTTTTAATCTGCTTGATGGCTTCCAGAGAGGAGGGGTCTTCTGCGCTCCAGCAATACTGGCCATCCACGATGTCGAAGGAGCCGATGCGCTGATTCCACAGCTGCGCCAGCATCGCCCAGTGCTTGCCGCCGTTGTCCAGATCAAGCGGAACAAGCTTATCGCCCATGTGGCCCGGATCCTTTTCCTTCACGTCGCGCAGGTATGCCACGAATTCGTCGTAGGTCAAGGTCTGGACAGGCGCCCAGTCATAGCCCATCGCCTTCGCCCAGTCGCGGCGATATGCGAACATGTAGGTGGTGTAGAGGTTGACGGGGTTGCTGTTCTTAATCTTTGGTCATAGCCCTTGCTCATGATGCCGCCGAACGCCAGAATGAGCAGAATCACCGCCGTCGAGCGGATTTCCGGCCATGTGATGTACCACATCTTGTGGAAACGGTTCGCGCCGTCCACCTCGGCGGCTTCGTAGAGTTCCGGGCTGATGCCCGCGATGCCCGCCAGATACAGGATGGCTGACCAGCCAGTTCCCTTCCAGATGCTTGTCGCATACAGCAGAGGACGAATCAGACTCTTGTCCGTCAAGAAGCCGTATGTCTGTCCTCCGGATGCGCGAATCAGGCTGTTGATGACGCCCTCGCCTGCGAAAATCGTCGTCATCAAGCCACCGACGATAACCCAGCTTAGGAAGTTCGGGAAGGTGTAAATCACCTGCAAGGTATTCTTGTAGTGCCGACTCCGCAGTTCGTTGAGCAGCAGCGCCAGAATGATCGGGCCGGGGAAGCCGGTAATGATGTACGCCAGTCCCATGCGGATGGTGTTGAAGAACGCCGCGGTGAACTTCTTGTCCTTGAACATCATCGCGAAGTTATTATACCACGGATTCGCCCATGGACTGCCCAGAATGCCCTTGCTGATCTTGTAGTCCTTGAAGGCGACCACCAGGCCGTACATCGGGCCGTAGCAGAACAGCAGGACGAACGCAATGCCCGGCAGCAGGAAAAGATACACCCAGCGGTTTTTCCAGATCCGCTTGCCCAAGGACTGCCGACGCCCTGATTCAATCATCGCATGTTCTTTCGCCATGCCATCAGCCACCCGCTTTCTCGTTTTTGTTCATGGCTTTATTTTATCGTTTTTTGCCCGAAAAGGAAGGCACTGTTTTCGGTTTGCACCCTCAATATTTTCGGTTCGGCTGTATTTAGACCAGATTCTCCATCTTTAGCAGTGGACAAGCGAAATCATCCCTGCTATAATAAGAACACCTTCCTGCTAAATAGGATTGCTTTCATAAGTTTCTGGTCGTACTCCCGATGAAGCCGTTCGGGAGGAAGGAGGACGAAATTTGTACCGCATTCTGATTGTTGATGACGAGCCGATGGCGCTGTATTCCACCGCGCACACCTTCCCGTGGGCGGACTGGGGCTTTGATCCGCCCGTGCTGATGACGGAAGCGCCCGCTGCGCTGGACAAGCTGCGCACGGAACGCTTCGACGCCGCGATTGTGGACATTCGGATGCCGCAGATGACGGGCATTGACCTGATTCGCCTGTCCGGGGAAGCGGGCTTGCAGACGGTGTTCATCGTCCTGAGCGGGTATTCCGATTTCAGTTATGTGCAGACAGCGCTGCGGCTGTCTACATTCGACTACTGCCTGAAACCGATTTTGCCCGATGCGGCGCAGGCTGCACTGGAGCGCTTGTCGGGCCGCATCCACGACATTCGTGTGGGGAGCGACCCGGCGTTTCTGGCGACGCTGAGCAGCACGGCGCCACTCAAACCGCTTTTTACGCAGCGCGGACTGCCCGTACCGGAAGGGATGTTGTCCATGGTGCTGTTGTCCGCGGAGAAGCCAGAGACGCTTCCGCCGCTGCTGAACGGGTTTCAGGCGTCTCTCTCCTTCTGGGCGGACGCGAACGAAGTGCTGCTGTTCACGCCGATGCCGGAGCAGGCGCTGCTGTCCGCCCTGCCGAAGTCGCCTGACGTGCGTGTGTGCTACACTGTGCCTGTATCGCAGGACATCCTCAATCCCGTTCGGCAATTGCAGCTGCTTCGGCAGACGATGGCGGAGGTGCAGCCTGGTCAGGCGCCGGTATCCATCTACGTCAACGACTGCAGTCCGACGTTTTTCGACATGCTGAACTACGTCGATGAGCATTTGAGCGACGACTTGTCCCTCCAAAGGCTTTCGGCGCAGTTCCACCTGAACTACACCTATTGTAGTGAGCTGTTTCGCGCCATCACGGGCGCGACGTTCACTAAGTACCTATCCAGCCACCGCATGGAGCGCGCGCAGACGCTGATTATCACGACACCCATGAGCATCTCCGAAATCGCGCGGCAGACGGGGTACAGCAACTACAATCACTTTTCCGCCACCTTCAAAACATATTTCGGGCAGACGCCGGGCGCGTACCGCACAGCGCATCAGGAAGGGAGTGGGCGCTGACATATGCGCAAGCATTTCACTTCTCTGCGCAGCCAGATGATGCTGCTGACGACCGGCACGGTGCTGGCGGTGGTGATTCTGGCGACGGTGTTTTACAGCAGCGCCCAGCGGATGTCTGAGAAGAAAGCGGCGACGTTCGTGCATTCGATGCTCGTGCAGCTGGGCGACAGCCTTGACCGCATCGGCAACGAAATGTCCTACTTGGGCAACGCCCTCCATTCCAACGAGGTCTTGCAGCAGTATTATCACGCGCCGACAGCGATACAACGAATGCAGTACGGCAAAAGTTTCATTGATTTTACTTCCAGCCTGCTCAACCACAGCACCACGGTCAGCCACATCGTCATCGTCAACAACGACCAGAGTATCCTCAGCCCGACGGAGCGGAACATCATTGCGCTGGACACGCTGGATTCCAAGTATCACCTGTTTAAAAGCGACAATCTGTCTTCCGGTTTTTACGGGCCAGCATTCGATACCTTCACGAACAGGAACTTTTTCGCATACGTTCAGCCGGTCTACAACACCCGGCAGGGCGCGCGCTTCCGGCAGAAGTTAGGCACCTGCGTCATCTTCGCCCGCCTTGACCTGCTGCAATCCACGCTGCGCAGCGCCCTGCCGACGCCCGGTGCAGCGCTGATGCTCATCGAGCAGGACGAGCAGATTATCCTCTGTTGCGACGCAGACGGGAACACGCTGTCCCTGCTGCCCGAATCGTTCTGCAGCGATATGGCGGATGGCTTGCAGCACAGTCTGACGCTCAACAAGACGACATACCTGACGGATTCGCTGCTGCTCTCATCAATGGGCTGGCGGCTGGTCAGCCTCGTGCCGGAGGACGAAATCGCGGCAGACCTGATGCCGCTGCTCTGGCTGGGAATGCTGATATGCGTCGTGTTCGCCATTTGCATCGGTGTGTGGAACCTGCACATCCAGCGCAGCATCATGGCGCCGGTGAAACAGCTGACAGCCTTCATCGAAAATGACTTGGACGACAAGCTGCAGAACCGCATCCACATCAGCACCAGCAGCGAAATGGAGCTGTTCTGTCAGGAAATTAACACGCTGCTGGACAAGGTGTCGGAAATGACGGCGGAGCGGCTGCAAGATCAGACGCGGCTCTATGAGCTGAATCTGGCGAAGAAGCGCGCGGAGCTGTCCGCCCTGCAAAGCCAGATTAACCCGCATTTCCTCTACAACACGCTGGACTGCATCCGCGGGTACGGGTACATGCTGAACAGCAGCGAAATCGTGTCGATTACCAACGCCCTATCCTCCATCATGCGCTACTGCATCAAGGGCGCGGACATCGTCGCGTTGCGCAAGGAAATGACCATTGTCAACTACTATCTGGACATCATCCGCATCCGCTTCCCGAACCGCTTTAACTACGTTTTTGACGTAGATCCGGCGCTCGAAGATCTCGCGATTCCGCGTTTCATCCTCCAGCCCGTGGTGGAAAACGCGATTTATCACGGGCTGGAATCGCGCTTGGAGAAAGGGACGCTGACGATTTCCTGCCACACGACGGAGACGGGAGACTGCGCGCTGTGCGTAACGGACGATGGCGTGGGGATTCCCCCGGAGCGGCTGGCGGAAATTCACCGGAAGCTGTCCGACAAGAGTATGCAGAACGTGCTGAACGTCCCGGCGGGGAACAGTCTGGCGCTGGTGAACATCCACAACCGCCTGCGCAATCTCTACGGCGCGAACTACGGGCTGGACATCGTCTGTCCCCCGGAGGGCGGAACGCGCGTCACGCTGCACCTGCCGATGGTGCTGGTGCAGACAGAAACAGAACAGGGAGGTCACATCTCATGAACCTGATGAACATCGAACAGAATGCCGAAAACCTGCGGCTACTGGGGCTGATTGTCGCCCAGCGCGGCGAAACGCTCTATCAGCACAATTGGGACAGCCCGTGCCGCCGACTGCTGTTCTCTGCCAGCAAGAGCTTCACCGGGGCAGCAGTCGGTTTCGCGGTTCAGGAGGGGTTATTGCGCCTTGACGACCGCCTGATTGAACTGTTCCCGAACGAAGCGCCGGAAAATCCCTCGGAGAACCTTTGCCGCGCCACGATTCGTGATGCGCTGACGATGTGCATCGGGCAGTCGAGCGGGTACTTGATGGGTGCACAGCGCGTCGGCATGGCGGAAGAAGACTGGGCGAAAGCAGTGCTGGCGCTGCCGTTTGACGAAGCGCCGGGGACGCACTTTGTGTACAGCAACGTCGGGCCGTATCTGGCGGGGCTGGCGGTGCAGAAGCGCGCCGGGTGCGACCTTGTGGATTACCTGATGCCGCGGCTGTTTGCGCCGCTGGGGATTCAGCGCACGGTCTGGGAGGTTGACCCGCTGGGGCGGACGTTCGGCGCAGCGGGGCTGCTGCTGGCGCTGCCAGAGCTGCACAAGCTGGGACTGCTCTATCAGCAGGGCGGGCAATGGCAGGGAAAACAGCTGCTTGACCCCAATTGGGTGCGCGAAAGCGGGCGCAAGCAGGTCGAAAACGAGGAAGACGGCTACGGCTACCTGTTCTGGCGCGGAAAGTACGATTCGTACCGCGCGGACGGGCTGTATGGGCAGTACAGCGTCATTCTGCCGGCGCAGGAGGCAGTCATCACCTGCACGGCGGAAAACCGGAATCAGAAGCAGCTGCTGAAAACGCTCTTGGATGCCATCGTACCACAATTATAACGGGGAGGACACCCGCATGTACACGCCCGATTTGCTCACCATGACCGACGGCACGCCCGTCACGTCATCCGCGCAGTGGGAGGCGCGCCGGGGGGAACTGCTGAACATCCTCGCGCGGGAGCAGTACGGCGCGTTTCTGCCGCCGTCCACCGCATCCGCGCGGGGAATGGCGCCGTCAACGCCCGCCTGCGCCGGACACGCCTTGCAGGAGACGCTCGAAGTCCGCTTTGATACCCCGGCAGGGGAATTTGCCTTTCCGCTGCGGTTTCTCTATCCGGCGGACGGTCAGGCGCATCCGCTGTTTTTGCTGCTGAATTTCCGTCCGCTCATTCCGGACATCTACTGTCCGGCGGAGGAAATCCTCGACAACGGCTTTGCACTGGCGGTCGTATGCTACACAGACATTACGGCGGACGACGGCGACTGGGGCAGCGGGCTATGCGGGCATTATCCGCGGAAGCATCCCGAAACTGACCCCGGCAAGCTCGTTTTCTGGTCATACGCTGCCAGCCGCGCGCTGGATGTGCTGACGCTTCGCCCGGAGGTGGACGCGCGGAATATCGCTGTGATTGGGCATTCGCGGCTGGGCAAAGCGGCGCTGCTCTGCGGCGCGCAGGACACCCGAATCCGCTTCACCTGCGCCAACGATGCCGGATGCGGCGGCGACGCGCTGGAACAGACCAAGCACCCCGGCGCGGAGGATTACGCGGCGATGGCGCGCAGCTTCCCGTACTGGTTCTGCGGCAATCGCAGCCGCTACATCGACCATCCGGAGGAGCGCCCCTATGATCAGCACTTTCTGCTCGGCGCCATCGCCCCGCGCTTCGCCGCCGTCAGCAGCGCGTCGCTTGACCGCTGGGCTGACCCGTATTCGCAGCAGCTTTGCTGTGCCGCCGCGTCGCCTGCGTGGGAGCTGCACGGACTGCGCGGCTTTGTGGGTACAGAATCACCCGCCGCGGTCGGTGCGGCGTACCCGGAGGGGCATGTCGCGTACCATCTGCGCGGCGGGCTGCACTATCTGAGCCGTCAGGACTGGCTGTTCTATATGGATTTCGTTCGTCGGCACAAAGGGGAAACGGTATGAAGACGCTGTGCGTTGATTTAGGCGGCTCGCGGGTGAAACTGGCGCTGATGACGGCGGACAGTCACCCGCAGCCGGACGTGTTCTTGGTGGATTCGCACGCGCCGCTTGCGCAGACGCTCTCGCTCGTCGCGCAGCATGCCGCCGCATGGGGACAGCCCGATGCCGTGTCGATTGCACTGCCCTGCGTGGTCTGCCGTGGAACGGTCATTGCCTGCAACGGAAAATACACGGATGCAGTCGGTTTTGACTGGATGCGCTGGTCACAGAAGACATTCGGCGCGCCCGTTTTCCTGATGAACGATGCTGCTGCTGCACTGCTGGGCGAAATGCGCTGCGGTGCGGCGAAAGACACGGACGCCGCCGCCATCCTCATGATTGGTACAGGCATCGGCAGTGCCGCCGCCCAGGACAGGCGCATTCTGACAGGTCGGCACGGCACAATGGGGATGCTCGGCGGTCACATGGCGATTGAAATGCTGCACCCCCGCCGCTGCACCTGCGGCGCGACGGGCTGTTTGGAAGCATGGGCGGGAACTTGGGCACTGGATGAAATTGCCCGTCAGGAGGATGGGTTTGCGGAAAGTGCCTTGGCGAATGCGAGAAAGGTAGATTACCGCGCGCTGCTGGACGGCGTGGCGCAGGAAGATGCGGTCAGCCTGCGGGTGTTTGAGACGGTTGCGACGGCGCTGGGGATGGGCGCGGTGAATTTGATTCATGCGTATGACCCGGAAGTGCTGCTGCTCAGCGGTGGGCCATGCCATTCGGAAATGTTGATGCGGAGGATTCGGAGATATGTGAGGGAGAATGTGTGGGCACCGTGGGGTCAGGTTGATATACGGGTTGCGGAGAACCCGGAGAGGTCGGTATTGCTGGGGCTGATAAGGGAGTAGGGGAAATTTGTGCACCCGCAGGAGCGCCCCCTCAAGCGGCTTTATTCACTGCTTGCACATTGTTGCGCCAGATGGGCGCGGCCAGACAGCATCGGGAGAAACGTTTCTCTCGGTGCTGTTTTTGCGTGCGCCCGGAGGCGCACGCAAAAAAATCCCCCGGCAGTCCTTCAATCAGCCCTGCCGGGGGATTCTATATGCTCAAAAATGCGAATGCAGAGAACTCAATTAGTCCTGCTTGTACCGCCACTGGCGCGCGCGGTCGCCCGCGTTCAGGATGCGCTTGCGCATACGCAGGTTCTTCGGGGTGATTTCCAGCAGCTCGTCATCGTCGATGAACTCAAGGCACTCTTCCAGCGTCATCGGATGGACGGAAATCAGGCGCATTGCGTCTTCGGAAGCGGAAGCGTTGCGCATGTTGGTGACGTGCTTCTGTTTGCAGACGTTGACAACAAGGTCATCCGGGCGGGAGTTCTGACCGACGATCATGCCCTCGTAAACGTTCTGCTGCGCGCCGATGAACAGCGTGCCGCGCTCCTGCGCGTAGAACAGCGCATAGGGGGTGGAAACGCCGCTTTCGTGCGCCACCAGCGCGCCGACGCTGCGGTGCGGAATATCGCCCTTGACCGGCTCGTAGCGCTCGAACACGGCGGACATGATGCCCTCGCCGCGCGTGTCAGTCATGAACTCACTGCGATAGCCGAACAGCCCGCGCGATGGCACAAGGAACTCCAGACGAACGCGATCCTGACCAGACATGTGCTCCAGCGTACCGCGGCGGCGGCCGATTTTCTCGATGACCGCGCCTGCGGAAGCCTGCGGCGTGTCCACAACAAGGCGTTCAATCGGTTCGCACTTCACGCCGTCGATTTCGCGGTAGATAACGCGCGGCTTGGAGACGGCGAATTCGTAGCCCTGACGGCGCATGTTTTCAATCAGGATAGACAGATGCAGTTCGCCGCGGCCGCAGACCTCGAACGCATCCGTGCTGTCGGTGTCGCTGACGCGCAGAGAAACGTCCGTCTGCAATTCGCGCATCAGGCGCGCGCGCAGGTGACGGCTCGTGACATAAGTGCCCTCACGGCCCGCGAAGGGGGAATCGTTGACTTGGAACGTCATCGTGACGGTCGGCTCGCTGATTTTGACGAACGGCAGACCCTCGATGCACTCCGGCGCGCAGACGGTGTCGCCGATGGACAAATCCGCCGCGCCGGACAGCGCCACGATGTCGCCCATGCGGACTTCTTCCGCGTCCACACGCTTCAAGCCGTCGTACTGATACAGGTTGCCCAGACGCCACGGCTGGCTCGTCACGCCGGTCTGCACATTCGTGTGGACGACGTTCATGCCCGCCTTGAACACGCCGCGGGTGATGCGGCCAACGCCGATGCGCCCGACATACTCGGAGTAGTCGATGGTGGAAATCAGCACCTGCGCCGGGCCGTCGGGATCGCCTTCAGGCGCGGGGATGTACTTCAGGATGGCATCGAACAGCGGGCGCAGATCCGTGCCGGGGGTGTCCAGATCCAGCGTCGCCGTACCCTTGCGGGCGGAAACGTAGAGAATCGGGTTTTCGATGGTGCTTTCGTCGGCTTCGAGGTCAATCAGCAGGTCGAGGATTTCGCCCACCACCTCTTCGCAGCGCGCGTCGGGGCGGTCAATCTTGTTGATGACAATCAGCACCTTCAGCTTCAGCTCCAGTGCCTTTTTCAGCACAAAGCGGGTTTGGGGCATCGGGCCTTCAAAGCTGTCCACCAGCAGCAGCACGCCGTCCACCATTTTCAGCACGCGTTCCACTTCGCCGCCGAAGTCCGCGTGACCGGGGGTGTCGACGATGTTGATTTTCGTCTTGCCGTAATGCACGGCGGTGTTCTTCGCCAGAATCGTGATGCCGCGCTCGCGCTCGATGGCGCCGGAGTCCATCACGCGGTCAACCGTCTGCTGATTCTCATGGTAAACGCCGCCCTGCTTGAGCATCTGGTCAACCAGCGTCGTCTTGCCGTGGTCAACGTGGGCGATAATTGCAATGTTACGAATATCTTCACGAACCATAACGTGTTCTCTCCTTCTATATAATCGAGAGGCACCAGAGGCTCTGCCTCTGGACTCCGCAAGGGGCGCTGCCCCTTGACCCTGCCAAAGGGTCTTCGACCCTCTGGACTCCCTTTTTCGCGATTGAGCAGGTGACTTCTCCTTACTTCTTCCGCGTGTTTATTGGGGGAAACCAAGGGGTGCTGCCCCTTGACCCTGCCAAAGGGTCTTCGACCCTCTGGACTCCCTTTTTCGCG
>ENA-ORSF01000286-ORSF01000286.1-human-gut-metagenome-genome-assembly--contig:-NODE-286-length-16765-cov-9.34285_pt1 | contig 16765 bp, 16 predicted proteins | sample MGYA00242188_ERZ509155 | MGnify/ENA primary metagenome ERZ509155 (study PRJEB26280, sample SAMEA2338656) | human gut metagenome | biome: human gut; feature: human-associated habitat; material: faeces...
TAGATTTTATCTGTTTTTATTTTCCCTTCGTTTCAATACATTGGCTAATGGGCTAAGATATCTGGGTAGACGAGAATCATACTTCCGATTAAGTTCGTTTTTATTATAAAAAGTAAGCAGAGAAGGATGTGGCTGTAGCAGTATGGTCGCATCCTTTTTATTATGGTATGAGGGGTTGGCCGAAAAAAAGACAAGGATTTCCGGAAAAACCTGTAACTTTGCAGAATTTTAAAGAAAACATATCAAATTATTAAAGTTCGTAGAGTGATGAAAGCATTGAAGGAACGAATCAAGCGCGATGGAAAATGCTTTGAGGGAGGCATTCTCAAGGTCGATAATTTTATCAATCATCAGATGGATCCGATTCTGATGAAGTCGATGGCAGTGGAATTTGTGCGTCGTTTTGCCAGCACCAGGATCAACAAGGTGATGACGATAGAGGCCAGTGGTATTGCTCCGGCCATTATGGTGGGCTATTTGCTGGAACTGCCTGTGGTATTTGCCAAGAAAAAAGTTCCCAGTACCATGGAGAATATGCTGGCGACCAAAGTCTATTCTTTTACCAAGGACCGTACATACGACGTCTGTGTCAGCCGTGATTATCTTTGCCCGGGTGATAAGGTGTTGTTTATCGACGATTTTCTGGCCAATGGTAATGCGGCCAAAGGTATTATTGATTTGGTGCAGCAGGCTGGAGCCGAACTGGTAGGCATGGGATTCCTGATAGAAAAAGCCTTCCAGCACGGGGGAGATTATTTGCGCGCACAAGGTATTCATGTAGAATCGCTGGCTATTATTGAAAGTCTGGACAACTGCCAGATTCGCATTAAAGATTGATTATGGAGAAAGAAGAGGTTATTATTCGAGGAGCCGGTCTTATTTATGGATTGAATGACCGGCCGCCATTAAAGGAAGCGCTTTTTGCGGCGTTGCAGCATTTGCTGGCCGTTTTTGTAGCCATCATTACGCCTCCGCTGATAATCGCCGGTGCGCTGAACCTGGATCTGGAGTCTACCGGTTTCCTGGTTTCCATGGCTTTGTTTGCATCGGGAATCTCTACTTTCATACAGTGTCGCCGGATCGGTTCCGTCGGGTGCGGACTGTTATGCATTCAGGGTACGAGCTTCTCGTTCATCGGGCCGATCATTTCGGCAGGCCTGACAGGAGGGCTGAGTACGGTCTTTGGCGCGGTTATAACAGCGTCTACCGTAGAGATGGTCATCAGCCGGGTCTTGAAATATACCCGTAAGGTCATTACTCCACTTGTATCGGGAATTGTCGTTACACTGATCGGTATGAGTCTGATAAAGGTGGGAATCTCTGCTTGTGGAGGGGGCGCGGCTGCTCAGGCAGACGGCTCTTTCGGCGCTTTCCGTCATGTCGGGCTGGCAGCGCTGGTGCTGGTCCTGATTATTTTCTTTAACCGCAGTTCCAACCGTTACCTGCGTATGAGCTCCATCGTCATCGGACTGCTGATCGGGTATGTGGTAGCATGGGCACTGGGCATGGTGGATTTTTCGAGTGTGCAGAGTTACGGTGGATTCAATGTCCCGATTCCGTTCCGCTACGGCATTTCGTTTGATATTTCGGCCATCATCGGGTTGGGACTGGTATATCTGATTACCGCCATTGAGGCGTATGGAGACATTACCGCCAATTCACTGATTTCCGGCGAGCCGGTGGAAGGAGAAACTTTCATGAAACGGGTTTCCGGAGGCATTCTGGCCGACGGCTTTAATTCCATGCTGGCGGGTATATTTAATTCGTTCCCTAATTCCATCTTTGCGCAAAATAACGGTATGATACAGCTGACAGGAGTGGCCAGCCGTTATGTAGGGTATTTCATTGCCGGTTTCCTGGTTCTGTTGGGACTGTTCCCGGCGGTCGGACTGGTCTTTTCCTTGATGCCGGAGCCGGTATTGGGCGGAGCTACCTTGCTGATGTTCGGTACCGTTGCCGCGGCGGGCATTCGTATCATAGCTTCGCAAACCATCAATCGTAAGGCTACGCTGGTCATAGCGCTCAGCTTTTCATTTGGACTGAGTGTTTCTTTGGTGCCGGAAATATTGTCCCAGCTGCCTGAAACGCTTCAGAACATTTTCTCTTCGGGCATTACTACCGGTGGGCTGACAGCCATTGTATCGAATCTGTTGATTCGCATCAAGGAAGATTAGGAATTTCCCTTGGAGCAAGGATAAAAAAGACGGCGGGCTTTGCAAGAATCTGCATCTTGCAAAGTCCGCCGCGCTTATTGGGAATTCTGGCAATTACCAGAATTTATTCAGTTCCGGATTGTATTCGAATCCCGCTTGTTTCAGGTTGTTTACGATTTCTTCCTTGCTGACGTTCAGATCTGCGCACAAGGCATCGAGTGACGGGTAAAAATCACGCAGTTTCATGTTGATGAGGCTGTACAGCATCATCGGGTCTTTGGGTAATTCCATGGTTTATAAAACAGTTTTTCTTTTCGGGGTGCAAAGTTACGGCTTTTTACGATACATTATTCGTGAAATGATCAAAAAAATAGTGTAAAACCGAGGATGCGGATGCAGCAGCCGTTATTCGGATATGCCTTTTCTGGCGCGTTTTTCCGGAAGTTCCGAGCCAGACATCCGTTTCCTGTGTATGGAATGCATTTAGTGATGTATGCTGGAATTTTTAGGTCGGCACTCTTGGATATGGATGGACTTACGGAAGTTTATTATGTTCTCTGTTTCAGGAACGAACGTTCTCCATACGTGGAATATATGTCCCGGAAGCCGGGAATATAGGTTTTCCTTCCGCGGAACCTGAATTACGAAAGAAAGCAATAGCTTCCGGATGGGATTGGTTTCAGAAAACTGCAATGTCCTGGATATGATCGGGCTTGTACGGATCAGCGAAATGATACATTCGTTGCAATAAATGAAAATAATTATGAAATAATTACTAAAGTTTTCGGCGTAAGTCCGGTTTACTCAGGAAAAAGCATTACTTTTGCAAACTCAATAATGATCATTATAAGAATCAAAAAACATTTATGACAATGATGGAGCTTGATTTACTCACAGCCGTATCGCCTATCGACGGCCGATATAGAAGCAAGGCGGGAGCTTTGGCTGCTTATTTTTCTGAATACGCACTGATGAAATACCGCGTGCGTGTAGAAATTGAATATTTCATAACTTTGTGTGAGTTGCCTTTACCTCAGCTGAAAGGCCTTGACGCTGCACGTTTTGAATCATTGCGCGACATCTACCGCAATTTTTCGGAGGCTGACGCACAGCGTATCAAAGAAATTGAAAGCGTAACCAATCACGATGTGAAGGCTGTAGAGTACTTCATCAAGGAACAGTTTGATAAACTGGGCGGTCTGGAACCTTATAAGGAATTCATTCATTTCGGCTTGACCTCGCAGGATATCAACAATACTTCTGTACCTTTGTCTATCAAGGATGCATTGGAAGAGGTGTATTATCCGCAGCTTCAGCAGCTGATTGACCGTCTGGCTGCTTATGCAGAAGAATGGAAAGACATTCCTATGCTGGCCAAGACACACGGACAGCCGGCTTCTCCTACCCGTCTGGGAAAGGAAATCATGGTATTCGTTTATCGTCTGAACCGTCAGCTTGCTGCACTGAAGGCTTGCCCGATTACGGCGAAATTCGGCGGAGCTACCGGAAACTATAATGCTCATCACGTAGCTTATCCGGAGTTCGACTGGAAGGCCTTCGGTAACAAGTTCGTAGCTGAAAAGCTGGGACTGGAACGCGAGGAATATACCACTCAGATTTCCAACTACGACAACCTGGGTGCTGTTTTTGACGCGATGAAGCGTATCAATACCATCATGATTGATATGAACCGCGATTTCTGGCAATACATTTCGATGGAATATTTCAAGCAGAAAATCAAAGCCGGTGAGGTTGGTTCAAGTGCCATGCCTCATAAAGTGAATCCGATTGATTTTGAAAACGCGGAAGGTAATCTGGGAATGGCCAACGCTATTTTCGGACATCTCTCAACCAAGTTGCCGGTATCCCGTCTGCAGCGTGATTTGACCGATTCTACGGTATTGCGTAATATCGGCGTACCGTTCGGACATACCTTGATCGCTATCCAGAGTTCTTTGAAAGGACTGGGTAAGCTGTTGCTGAATGAACATAAGATTTATGAAGACCTGGACAACTGCTGGAGCGTGGTGGCCGAAGCTATCCAGACCATTTTGCGCCGTGAAGCTTATCCGCATCCGTACGAAGCGCTGAAAGCACTGACTCGTACCAACCAGACCATTAATGAGGCATCGATTAAGGATTTCATTGAGACACTGAATGTGAGTGAGGAAATCAAGAAGGAACTGCGTGCGATCACTCCGCATAATTATACCGGAATGTAATTCATTAATGATCAGAATAATAAAAATAACATAACAGACTGAAGAAAATTGCCCGAGAGGGTAGAGTATTAATTTTTTAAATAAAGGAATTTTATGACAGAAAAAGAAAACAGACAGGAAGGCGAAAACAGCCAGTCTGGCCGCGATGGTTACAAGTCTTATAACAGAGAAGGATATAACAACAGATATAACCGTGAAGGAGGAAACAATTACGGCAGACGCTCGTATAGCAACCGTGAAGGCGGCGAACGTCCGTACCGTTCTTCTTATAACCCTCGCTTCAATGGAAACAATAGTGAAGACCGTCCACAGCGTAGCTATGGCAATCGTCAGCAGTCGTCACGCCCCTACGGTAATCGTCCTGCTTATGGAAACAACGAAGGTGGAGAACAGCGTTCTTCCTATAATCCGCGTTTCAATAACGGCAATTATGGAGGACGTCCGCAGCGCTCTTCGTACAACTCGCGTTATAACAAGGATGAAAATGGTGAACAGCGTCCGTTCCGTCCGCGTTACAACAACGGACAGCAGGGAGAAGGCGGCTATCGTCCGCAGCAGCGTCCGCGTTACAACAACGGCGGTCAGCAGGGCGGATACAATCGTCCGCAAGGCGGTAACTACCGTCCGCGTACGGCCGATTACAATCCGAATGCAAAATACAGCATGAAGAAACAGATCGAGTACAAAGATGTACTGACTGATCCGAATGAACCGATTCGTCTGAATAAATTCCTGGCAAATGCAGGAATCTGTTCACGTCGCGAAGCCGATGAATATATCACTGCCGGCGTTATTTCTGTAAACGGTGAAGTGGTAACCGAACTGGGTACAAAAATCAAGCGCACGGATGAAGTGAAATTCCACGACCAGCCGGTTTCAATCGAACGTAAGGTCTATGTCCTGCTGAACAAGCCGAAAGACTGCGTGACCACATCCGATGACCCTCAGGAGCGTAAGACCGTGATGGATTACGTAAAGGATGCCTGCAAGGAACGTATTTATCCGGTAGGCCGACTGGACCGTAATACGACCGGCGTACTGCTGTTGACAAACGACGGTGACCTTGCTTCGAAACTGACACACCCCAAATACCTGAAGAAGAAAATTTATCATGTATATTGTGACAAGAACGTAACCAAAGCGGATATGGATCAGATCGTATCGGGTATTACGCTTGATGACGGTGAAATCCATGCAGACGCGATCAGTTATGCGTCGGATACGGACAAGTCGCAGGTAGGAATTGAAATTCATTCGGGTAAGAACCGTATCGTGCGCCGTATTTTTGAGTCACTGGGATACCGCGTAGTGAAACTGGACCGTGTATATTTTGCCGGTCTGACCAAGAAGGGACTGCGCCGGGGTGACTGGCGTTATCTGACCGAGATGGAGGTCAGTATGCTTCGTATGGGCTCTTTTGAATAAACTGAATTATATGGGCAGGCTGGTTAGCCTGCCCTCATGCATATAAAAACATAAATACAACTTTAATAATGGAAACAATTCGTAGAACAAAAGTGGTTGACCTGCTGAAACGGGATGATTTCGGTGCGATGGTCAATGTGAAAGGATGGGTACGCACTCGTCGAGGTAGCAAACAAGTGAGCTTTATTGCCTTGAATGACGGTTCTACTATAAATAATGTGCAGGTGGTTGTCGATCTGGCCAATTTCGATGAAGAATTGCTGAAGCAGATTACTACCGGTGCGTGCCTGAGTGTAAACGGTGAATTGGTAAAATCTGTCGGTTCCGGACAGGCTGCAGAAATTCAGGCTCGTGAAATCGAGGTACTGGGAACCTGTGATAATACTTATCCGTTGCAGAAAAAAGGACATTCCATGGAATTCTTGCGTGAAATAGCGCACTTGCGTCCGCGTACCAATACATTTGGCGCTGTATTCCGCATCCGTCATAATATGGCCATTGCCATTCATAAATTTTTCCATGAAAGAGGCTTCTTCTACTTCCATACTCCGCTGATTACCGCGTCCGACTGTGAAGGTGCAGGACAGATGTTTCAGGTAACTACCTTGAATCTGTACGACTTGAAGAAAGACGAGAACGGTTCCATCATTTACGACAATGATTTCTTTGGAAAACAGGCCAGCCTGACAGTTTCAGGCCAGTTGGAAGGTGAGCTGGCTGCAACTGCCTTGGGAGCTATCTATACGTTCGGACCTACTTTCCGTGCGGAAAATTCAAATACTCCACGCCATCTGGCTGAATTCTGGATGATTGAACCGGAGGTAGCTTTCAACGACATCAACGACAACATGGACCTGGCCGAGGAATTCATTAAATATTGTGTACAGTGGGCACTGGACAATTGCTACGACGATGTGAAGTTCTTGAATGACATGTTCGACAAGGGACTGATTGAACGTCTGCAAGGAGTATTGAAGGAATCGTTCGTACGTCTGCCGTATACCGAAGGTATCAAGATTCTGGAAGATGCCGTTGCTAAGGGACATAAGTTTGAATTCCCTGTTTACTGGGGAGTTGACCTGGCTTCGGAACATGAACGTTACCTGGTTGAAGAGCACTTCAAACGTCCGGTTATTCTGACCGACTATCCGAAAGAAATCAAAGCCTTCTACATGAAACAGAACGAAGATGGCAAGACTGTACGTGCCATGGATGTCCTGTTCCCGAAGATTGGTGAGATTATCGGAGGTTCTGAACGTGAAGAGAACTATGACAAGCTGCTGGCCCGTATCAAGGAACTGAATATTCCGATGAAGGATATGTGGTGGTATCTGGATACCCGTAAATACGGATCTTGTCCGCATTCAGGCTTCGGACTCGGTTTCGAACGTCTGCTGTTGTTTGTGACAGGTATGTCAAATATCCGCGATGTGATTCCGTTCCCGCGTACACCGCGTAACGCAGAATTCTGATTCAGAAGAATTGTTTTGAAATAAGAAGGCTTTCGCCCGGACAAGGGGTGGAAGCCTTTTTCTGTTGGATAACATATCTTTCTGTTACAGAATGAAAAAAAACAGTTTATGGGAAATAAAAATGATGAATTATCGCACTTTATCTGAAATTTTTATATATTTGTTGAAAAATAACCTTTTAAATTTGTTATTATGAAAATCCGGTATTTCTTTTTAATGGCGATGATGTTCATTTTTTCCATAAGTACATCAATAGCTCAGGAAGCAGTGGGAGAGAAGACTCCGGTTGCATTGAATGGAATCTGGCAGATGTGTTTTTATCGTTCGGCTTCACCAGATGTTCCTGGTGAGTTAAAGACCAGTAATTCTCTGAAAATTTTGTCGGATGACGGGCAGTTTACCAATCTTGTAATGATGCCGACAGGTGCCATTATGATTGGATGTGGTAAATACCATGTCAAATCTCCGGGAGTATATACGGAAGTAGTAGAAAAAAATATTCATTTACCCCAGTTGAATGGTGAAGAAAATGATATGCATTTTGAATTGAAGGAAAATGGTAGTCTGATGTATGTGAAGTATTATCTGACTACAGATAAGGATGGAAACGAAATCAATTCATGGTGCTATGAGATCTGGAAAAAAGTAGAGATGCCAACCGTTTATCCGGATGACATCGTAAGATAGAATAATTATAGTCGTTTCACGTAATGGCCCGTAGCTCTTGGGAAAGAGCTTACGGGCTTTTTCGTAGTATGTTGTGACAGGGGAGTACAAATGAAGTCTGCGGTGACTTTGTAGAGAGAAAAAAAAACTTAAAAGTTTTGTCAGTTCAGAGAAAAGCCGTACTTTTGCAAGCCGATTATTATCAATTAGAGATAAAATTTTAATTCTGAGCGCTTTGCTCTTCTTTGTCCGGGAAGGACAAATCGTGAGGAAATTGTTTTTTAGTAGTTAACATTTTAAAAAGATTTAAGAGTGGATACTTTAAGTTACAAGACCATTTCTGCAAACAAGGAAACTGCGACAAAAGAATGGGTCGTAGTTGATGCTACCGATCAGGTTGTAGGCCGTCTCGGTGCGAAAGTTGCAAAGTTGTTGAGAGGTAAGTACAAACCGAACTATACCCCTCATGTAGACTGCGGTGACAATGTTATTATCATCAATGCAGACAAAGTGAAATTTACAGGTAACAAGTGGAACGACAAGATTTACTTGAGCTATACGGGTTATCCGGGTGGTCAGCGTGAAATTACTCCTGCTCGTTTGATGGCTAAACCTAACGGCGCAGAGAAGCTGATGAAAAAAGTAGTAAAAGGCATGCTTCCTAAGAATCGTCTGGGAGCTAAATTGCTGGGTAACTTGTATGTGTATGAAGGTTCTGAACACAAACATGAAGCTCAGACTCCGAAAGTAATTGATATTAACACACTTAAATAATAAAGAATGGAAGTAGTAAATGCATTGGGAAGACGTAAAAGCGCTGTTGCTCGCGTTTTCGTAACCGAAGGTACAGGAAAGATTACTATTAACAAGAGAGACCTTGCAGAGTACTTTCCATCAACAATCCTGCAGTATGTAGTTAAGCAGCCTCTGAACAAACTGGAAGTTGCTGAAAAATATGATATCAAGGTAAACTTGTGTGGTGGCGGTTATACCGGTCAGTCTCAGGCTTTGCGTCTGGCTATCGCTCGTGCACTGGTTAAAATTAATCCGGAAGATAAGAAGGCTCTTCGCTCTGAAGGTTTCATGACTCGTGATTCTCGTTCTGTTGAACGTAAGAAACCGGGACGTCCGAAAGCACGTCGTAGATTCCAGTTCAGTAAACGTTAAGAGTTGGTGGAATGTTGGATCGGACAAGTTGTATATATCTTTCAACTTTTCACTTTTCAACTCTCAACTGAAAAAGCGTTTAGTATCTAAACTGTCAGGATTTTCCCTACAATCGGTTGCGGAGAAACTACCGGACAGTTGGTTCAATTAACAAAAAAGAAAGTAAACGATTAAAAATTAAGACAATGTCAAGAGTAAATTTTGATACATTATTGGAAGCCGGTTGCCACTTCGGACACCTGAAAAGAAAGTGGAACCCTGCAATGGCTCCTTATATCTTCATGGAACGTAACGGTATCCATATCATTGATTTGAACAAAACCGTTGCAAAAGTAGACGAAGCTGCTGAAGCTTTGAAGCAGATCGCTAAATCAGGAAAGAAAGTCCTGTTTGTTGCTACTAAGAAACAAGCTAAGCAGGTAGTAGCTGAGAAAGCTGCATCTGTAAACATGCCGTACGTAATCGAGCGCTGGCCGGGTGGTATGTTGACAAACTTCCCGACAATCCGTAAGGCAGTGAAGAAAATGGCTACTATCGATAAACTGACTAACGATGGTACTTATTCAAATCTTTCTAAGAGAGAAATCCTGCAGATCTCTCGTCAGCGTGCTAAACTGGAAAAGAACTTAGGCTCTATCGCTGACCTGACTCGTCTGCCGTCTGCATTGTTCGTTGTTGACGTGTTGAAAGAAAATATCGCAGTTCGCGAAGCCAATCGTCTGGGTATTCCTGTATTCGCAATCGTTGATACAAACTCAGATCCTTCAAACGTTGATTTCGTAATTCCGGCTAATGATGATGCTACCAAGTCTATCGAAGTAATTCTGGATGCTTGCTGCGGTGCAATGGCAGAAGGTCTGGAAGAAAGAAAAGCTGAAAAGGTAGACATGGAAGCTGCAGGTGAAAACGCTCCGAAGGCTGCTAAAAAGAAAACTACTAAGGCTCGCATGGATAAAGCTGAAGAAGATGCCATCAACGCATCAAAGGCAGCTGCTTTCATGGGTAAAGACGAAGAAGCTTAATATACTTTTATGAGAGTTGGGAGTTGAAAGTTGAGAGTTACTGTATAAAGGCAATTCTCAACTCTCTGTTCTCAACTCTCTTTTGCTTTATAATAGATTTATTTATTAATTCAATAAAAAGAAATTACTATGGCTGTAAGTATGGCTGATATCACCAAGCTTCGTAAAATGACAGGAGCTGGTATGATGGACTGTAAAAACGCTTTGACTGAATCTGAAGGCGATTTCGACAAGGCAGTGGAAATTATCCGTAAAAAAGGACAAGCTGTTGCTGCAAAACGTTCTGATCGTGAAACTTCAGAAGGTTGCGTGCTGGCAAAATCAACAGGCGACTATGCTGCAATGATTGCTTTGAAGTGTGAAACTGACTTCGTTGCTAAGAATGCGGATTTCGTGGCTTTGACTCAGGCTATCCTGGATGCTGCTATCGCTAACAAATGTCAGACTTTGGACGAAGTGAAAGCTTTGCCGATGGGTAATGGCACTGTTCAAGACGCTATTGTTGAACGCAGCGGTATTACCGGTGAAAAGACAGAATTGGATGGCTATAACTTCGTTTCTGGTGCATGTACTGCTGTTTACAACCACATGAACAAGAATCAGCTTTGCACAATCGTTGCTTTCAACAAGGTTTGTGATGAAAAGATCGCTCACGAAATCTGTATGCAGATTGCAGCTATGAACCCGATCGCTATTGATGAAGCAGGTGTTCCTGAAGCTGTAAAACAGGAAGAAATCAACGTTGCTATCGAAAAGACTAAAGCAGAACAGGTACAGAAGGCTGTAGAAGCTGCTTTGAAGAAAGCTGGTATCAACCCTGCTCATGTAGATAGCGAAGAGCACATGGAAAGCAACATGGCCAAGGGTTGGATTACAGCTGAGGATGTAGCTAAAGCTAAGGAAATCAAAGAAACTGTAGCTGCTGAAAAGGCTGCTAACTTGCCTCAGGCAATGATCGAAAACATTGCTAAAGGTCGTTTGGGCAAATTCTTGAAAGAAGTTTGTCTGTTGAACCAGGAAAGCATTATGGAACCTAAGAAGACTGTTGCCGATGTATTGAAAGCTGCAGATGCAGAATTGGCTATTACAGACTTCAAACGTTTCACATTACGCGCTGAATAATAGCAGATTTGTAATTTTGTAAAAAAAAAGGGGGGGAAGAACTATTTGTTCTTCCCCTTTTTTTATTGGTTAATTTTTATTGATATATTTGTGAATATGATAAAAATAACCTAAAATCTAATACAAATAATGAATCGTTTTATTCTTTTGTTGGCAATATGTTTATGTGGAGGGTGTATATATGGACAAGCTCCAACTAAAGAACAATTATTGAAATTGTTTTTTCAGGCTCATAAGGCTTTGAACGATAGTAATAGGACAGAAGCTATTCAAATCTATAAACAGATTTTAAAAGTTTCTCCTGGCTTACCTGATCCTTATCTGCAATTGGGAGATATTTATGCTTCCATGACAACAGATAGAGAAGCTTTGGAAAAGGCATGTATGTGCTATGCAAATTATTTACGTTTGCGTCCGGAAGCAGCGAACGCTGAGGAATTGAAGGCAACTATTTCTAAACTTACTTATCAAATTAAAGGTATGACAGGAGAACAGCCTAATATGGCATTAACTACTCCAATAGTGTCAGTTCCTGTTTTGAATGGTAATGTAGAAGTTCCTGAGGTGGATAAAACTAAGTCTGATATGATTCCTGTCGTTTCGTCTGTTGAGCTTATAGGAAAGGTTGATTCAACGGTTTTGTCTCCTGTGGCAAAAGAAGACATTCCAGTTTCTGTACAACGAGAAATTGCGGGACGTTGGGTTTCTGATAAGTTGGGAAATGATGGAAGAGAAATGTGGATTCTTGATATAGAATCTGAACAAAATCAATTGTGGGTTACAGTAAATGCTAACTCTTATGCAAGTGAAAATAAGGAATACGCTTCTTTGATTGGCATGAAAGTCAAAGGTTTCGCCAAAGGAGATGAGATTTGTTTTAATTTTCAGATTCAGAAGCAAAATGAAGGCCGGAAGAATAGTAAACTTTCTGATTTTACACAGATCGTAGATGATATATTTAATGTAGATTGGAGTAATCTGCTATCTGCTGATGAAAAAGTAGATGAAGTTTTAGTTACTGATTCTGTAACTTTAACTGATACAATGACTGTACAGCCTGTACGTTTTTATTCATATGAATTTCGGATAAAGTTTGATGGATTTAAATTGGCAGGTAATATGGATTCGAGACTTATAGAGAAATCAGTAGCAGAAAAGGAATTATTTACAGCAAGTGAACCTTGTACTTTTTTTAAGGCACCTAAGGATTATCCAGGTTTTAAATATCATAAAATAACAGAGACAGAGAAGATTTCAAATCCAGCTTTACGTGAATTAGTCAATAAAAAAACGCGTGAATCTTCTGAAAATGTGTCAGCTTTAAATGATTTGGGGTGTTTGTCTGTTTCAGGTCTAGGCATGCCTCGTAATTTACGAATGGGAGTTGCGTATTTTATGGAGGCTTCCATGAAAAATAATCTTTTTGCCATGTTGAATATGGCTAAGATTTATCAAGAAGGATTGGGTATTGATAAAAATCTGGAAAAGGCAAGGGATTTATATAATAAGGCCTATGCTGCAGGTTATACTGATGCAATGGTTTTGTGCGGAGATTCGTATTGGGAAACATTTGCAGGAAGTCAACCGGATTATAATCAGGCTTTGGCATGCTATCAAAAAGCTTTTCTTCGTCGTTGCCCATACGCAGCCTATCGATTGGGATGGTTATATAATGAAGGGTTAGGGGTAGAACGTGACCCTCAAAAAGCATGGGAATATTATCAGCAGGCAGTTTCTATGCAGTATGCTGACGCAATGACTGATGTAGGTCTATTTTATAGAGATGGTATTCTTGTTGAGAAAGATTATATAAAAGCTTTGGATTATTTAAATAAGGCAGCTGCAAAAGGAAACATCCGAGCTATGTATGAATTGTACCAGATGTATCTGAAGGGAGAAGGTGTAACACCCGATTTTATTTTAGCGAAGGACTGGTTGCGTAAATACTTTGAGTCAGAAGAAATCGTTTTTGGATATACAGCTATAAAATCTCAAATTCATTCTATTGTTTATTCTAAAGTTGAATAGTTATGTATAAGTTTTTATGGATGATATGGATTGGTCTTTTGTTTTGTACCTCTATGAGTGGAAATGAAAGAGACGATATACAGTTTGTTAGCCGTAAGTTGAAACAAATTGCAGATCAATTACCTGAAAGAACTTTGTCTTCTGTAGATACTATAATGGAGATACCTGTAATTATTGAAGGAAAGTCTATTGTCATGCAATACAACGATAAAGGACAAATTTGTCATTTAGGTATTTCGTTGTTTAGTGAGGCTACAAAGCAAATTTTAGATGTAAGTCTTTGTAATTTTCTGGAAAGATTTTTTTTAGAGCTTTTGCTTCAGAAAGATGCTGTATCTATTGATCGTAAGTTACAAGAATATCATGTGGTCATGTATGTAGATGGACAGAAAGTAGTTGTAAAAAGCGCAATGTCTTTTAAGCAGGTTTTGAAAAAAATGAATATGCCAGTTAATTTTTCTATGCGTCAAAAAGGAAAGCAGGCAGAGGCTGTTTGGTTGTTTTCTCCTCATGCATTATCGATAACTTTCCCATTGTATCGTGAGTTGATCGATGGTATGGATAAAATTGAATCTGATGATGAGTTGTTTCATCAATTACAAATTGCGGTATTAAATGATGTTCAGATAAAGGATGATCCTATAAATGAAAAGAATTTGATAGCAAAGGAGAATGGTCTTTACGTAGAGAAAGGAGATGTTTTTTTGATACCTTCATTGACATCTGATAAATATTATATGAAAAAAGGAAAAGAATATATTCCGGTGTTTCAAAAGCAATATCCGGAGTATTCATTAAATAATTTGTTTTTGACATATACGAATGGAGAAGGAAAAACTTTACAGATAACTCATAGAAAATATGGATATTTTACTCCAGTAATTTCTATACCACTGCTTAATTTTTTAGCATGTTTCGAAAAAGATTTTATAACAGTCTGTCATACAGGAATGAATAAGCAAGGAAATCTGGAAGCAATAGTTGTTTTTAATCATAAAAAATTAAATTATATTCATTTATTAAGGGTGGAGACAGATAAGAGCCAGTTGTTTGTGAAAGCTCCAGTTTTGAAAGCTGATTTTTATTCAAATATACCACAACATTCTATAAAAAGTTTATTACAATGAAGATGATAAGATTAATATTGTTTTTAGTGATGTTTCCAATAGTTGGCTTTGCACAACTGGAGCAAACGAAATTGGTTTTAACCGATGGAATAGATGATGGTTTGGTAAAACAGGCTATTGAGAATAATGTGTCATGGCTTTTACAAGAATGTAATAAAGCTGTAATGACAGGTGATAAACCTGAAATTGACAGTGATAATATCACGAAGGATGCTCGTAAAGCTATTGAAGAAATGTGGAAGACCAGTCCTATGGCCTGTCCAGTTTCACAGATTGAAGAAATTTGTATTCAAACGGGATCAGGATACCAGGTACGTAATATTCCTGTAACTATGATGGCCGCTAATGATTCTGTAAAGGATCAGGAAGTGGTAGTCAGTTTAACAAATAGAGGTGTAATTGATGGAGTATCAATAGCCATAAGTGAGCATAAATATCAAGAAATTATGTCGGAACATGAATCTGTATCAGATTTATATCGTCGGCAGGTTATCGTTGATTTTGTAGAAAATTATAGGACTTCTTATAATCGAAAAGATTTAAAATATATTGAATCTGTATTTAGTGATAATGCTTTAATTATTACAGGAAAAGTTATTAAGGAAAAACCAAAGTCAGATTATGCATTACAATCACTTGGTTCTGAGAAAATTGTTTATCAAAAGCGTACTAAAAAAGAATATATTTCTAATTTGAAGAAAGTATTTGCATCCAATAAGTATTTGAATGTTATATTTGATGAAGTAGAAGTTATTCAGCATCCGAAGCTAACAGATATTTATGGGGTTACCTTGAAACAGGAATGGAATTCAGATCGGTATCGTGATGTTGGTTTTGTCTTTTTGATGATTGATTTTCAAGATGAATTACATCCATTGATTCAAGTACGTACTTGGCAGCCAGAAAAACTTGATGGAAAAGTTTTAGCTAGGGATGAGGTGTTTAATTTAGGAGATTTTGATATTGTTCGTTCGTTGGTTAATGATTAAATTTGAAATACTATGGAAAAGCGATTAGTTTTTTTATTGATTTGTGTGGTCAGTACGGTTTTTACGTCGTTTGCACAGCGTAATTTAGAAGTGAAGGATGTTAGTTCCGGATTGAATGTTTTTTCAGGAAAGGATACTGAAGCTGGTATGGTTATTTCTTGTCCGGCAAATATTTCTTTGACTTTTGAATCCAGTCATGATAAAGTAGTTGATGTGTATAATACAGAACAGAAAGGTGAAGAAATGTATTATTATTTACGTTTCCAAACTGGAAAAAGGTATCGTGGACGTAAATTGATAATTCGTACTTCAGAATATGCTCCTGTATTAATTATGGCAGAATTAAATCCAAAAGAACTGAAGCAATATCAGCTGGTAGATCCGGATGTAGAGTTCGTTTATGGATGTTATTACGAATACAGAAAACGAGGAACGGATTTTTTTCAAAAATGTATGTATGGGGAGGCCAAAGAACAGTACAGTATAGCTAAAGAATGTTCTGATTGTCCTGTAGATTCTAATCTGGATGAACTGATTGCATCTATTGATACAATTACTGTTTATCAAGATAGGGCAGAAGAAGCTTATCAATTATTAGATTATGAAAAGGCTGGTATGTATTATGGAAGAATATTGGAATTGAATCCATCTGATATGAATGCTTCTAACAAGCGTTATGAATGTATCCGTTATTTTGATACAGATTGTAAGAAATATTATGATGCAGCTGAAGTGTATTACGAGAATGGTGAATATGATAAAGCGTTAGAATTGTATCAGAAAATTGTAGATCAAAATTGTGGATATGCTGTACAAGCCAGTGAAAAAGCAAAAAATATTCGTGTAACGCAGCAAAGTAGAAAGCAACGCGTTCAGGTATATGCTTATGAATACAGTAAAAGTACACCTATTGGTATAACTGTAGGAAAGTATCGGCAACGTAAGGTTGGAGGTTATTTTAGTTTGAGTTTTCATCCGGATCTTTTTAAGGCGTTGCAGAAAGATTATAGCAAACAGTTAGAGGCTGAAACGAATTTATCTTTTGGATGGACTATCAATCCTCTGCCTAAATATCCTGTATGGATATTTTTAGGCCCGGGATATACCGGAGTTGGTGAATTTGTTGATGAAGAAGGTAATCCTTATATTGAATCGGATGAAAATTCTTTTTTGAATGATGATGATGACAATCTAAATTCAGAAAAGGAGGATCCTTCTTTTAAACTTTATAGTGCTATATCAGCAGAAGTCGGTCTCTTAGGTAAAATAGGTCCATTAGTATTACGCTATACTTACCAATTACGTTTTTCTGTCTCTAAAGTTACTATGTTTGCCAACATTGACAGCGGTTAATCCGCCCAAAGAATAATAT
>ENA-ORSF01000292-ORSF01000292.1-human-gut-metagenome-genome-assembly--contig:-NODE-292-length-16441-cov-2.59264_pt1 | contig 16441 bp, 13 predicted proteins | sample MGYA00242188_ERZ509155 | MGnify/ENA primary metagenome ERZ509155 (study PRJEB26280, sample SAMEA2338656) | human gut metagenome | biome: human gut; feature: human-associated habitat; material: faeces...
TAAGCTGTCTGCACCTGCGGCGCGCTGCGGGCGGTCAGCTCCTCCGCCATTGCCGCGTCGTATTCCGCCTGTGTCAGCATATTTTCCTCCAGCATGATGGAGAGAATGTACTCCCGGCGCTCGCGGTTACTCTCCGGCGCGGATTGCAGGCTATACGCGGATGGCGCTTTGATGGCAGCGGCGAGGGAGGCTGCCTGCGCAGGGGTCAACTCCGCCGCATCAACGCCGAACGTGACTTCTGCCGCCGCCTGCACGCCGTATGCGCCCTGTCCGAAGTAGATGAAATTCAGGTACATGTCCAGAATCTCGTCTTTCGTGTACTGCTTTTCCAATTGCAGCGCGAGGTGAATTTCCTCCAGCTTGCGCGCAATCGTCTTCTGGCTGGACAAGTGGGAGAGCTTAATCAGCTGCTGGGAAATGGTGGATGCGCCCTGACTGAACGCGCCGTCGCGGACGTTGGTGAGCATGGCGCCGATGATGCGCGTGATGTCAAAGCCCGGATGCTTGTAGAAGCGCAAATCCTCCGCAGCAAGGAACGCATTCACGACGTGCGCGGGCAGACGCGACGTGTCGATGACCGTGCGGTTCTCCTTGCCGACGAGCGAGGTGACGTAATCGCCGTTCTTATCGTGAATGGCACCGGTCTGGGCGAGCGACGTGAGGCGGGATGGGTCAAGTGACTGCCAATCCGCCACGGAAAACGCATGATACGCCCAAACCGCGCCGCCGAGCAGCAGCATCAGCAAAATCGCCCAAATCGCCGGAAGCACCCAATGCCTTTCTTTCTTCATGCCTGCCACGCCTCCCATATTTCTCTTTCCATCCTGCCCTGAAAATGAAAAAAATCTGCATGGAAATATTTTTCATCACTCAATAGAGAGACGGTTTACGAAAAAAAGCAGATATTTCGTTTTTTTTGTGAAAAAAGACTGGTCAAACGGGTGAAATTGGTCTATAATAAAGCACAGACAGATAGACGCGGCAGATGCCCGTCTGATTGAAGGAGGAAAACTGTGCGGAAACTTCTTGCGATTCTGCAAATCTTCGTGCTGATGGCAGCAATGGCGCTGCCGACAGCTTTCGCCGCCGAAGCGCCGATTATGCTCGCCGGCTTGGAAGCTGCGTCGTCCTCCAGCAGCACGGAAGCGCAGCATGACTGGGATACGAACTTATTCTTCCAAACAATGCAGGAAAAAACCGGGATTGCCTTCTCCTTTACCGAATACGTCAGCCGAGAGGCATGGACGGAGGCGAAAACGGAAATGCTGGCGGGCGAGGTTGCCATGCCGGATATGTTCTTCAAGGCGGAACTGACCCCGCAGGAGACGCTGGCGTTCTATGAAGCGGGCAAGCTGATTGACCTGCGCCCGTATCTGGCGGAGTACGCGCCGCACGTCTGGGCGCTGCTGGAAGCCAATCCGGAATGGATGGAAGCCGTTTCGCTGCCCGATGGCGCGATTGTCGCACTGCCGAGCATCAACGAACTGACGCCGAACAATACCATGTGGATTAACAAGACGTGGCTTGACCGCTTGAAAATGGGCGTGCCGACGACGGCAGAGGAACTGACGGAGGTGCTTCGCCAATTCCGCGACCGCGACATGAACCAGAATGGCAGCCGCAACGACGAAATCCCGCTGTCCTTCGTGAGCATGTGGGACTTGCGCTTCTTGGCGCACGCATTCGGCATCAATGCGGATGATTACTACCTGACGGAACAGAATGGAAAAATCAGCGAAGTGCTGACGACGGAGGAAAACCGCGCGTTCCTGACATGGCTGCACGAGCTGTACACTGAGGGGCTGCTGGATTCGCAGGGCTTTATGGCCATGCGGCTGGTGGAGGCGGCAACGTCCTCGTCATCTTCCAGCAGCAGCGAAGCGGCGAAGTATGGCGTGTTCTTCGGTGCAACGCCGCAGGACGTGGTCGGCGTGAATCTCGCGTCGGAGTATATCGCGCTTGATCCACTGGTGTACAACGGCCAGCAGGTTTACCGCGATTTCACCGGCGACCTCTACCGCGGCACGTTCGCGATTTCATCCACCTGCGCAGAGCCGGAAAAGCTGCTGCAATGGGTTGATTATCTCTACACGGACGAGGGCTTCCTGGCGGCGCAGGTTGGCCGGGAAGGCGAGGACTACGACTGGAACGACGATGGCACATGGGCGTATGCCCGCACGGCGGAAGAAGTTGTCGCCATGCAGGGCACGAATACCATTTGGACAACCTCGATGCCCTCCTATGCCAGTGCGGAAATTCAAATGAAAATGGATGATGACGCAACGCACGCACTGGCAGCGGAATTGGCGCGCGTCCGGCAATGGGAAAAGCGTGCAATGCCCTTGCTCTACCTGACGCAGGAGCAGATGAACCGTGTCACGGAGCTGCAAAGCGGCATCAGCACCTATGCGGAAACGCGCATGGCGTGGTTTGTTGCGGGTGACGTGGAACTCAATGATGAAACGTGGGCAGATTTCTGCGCGCAGGTGAAGGCGCTGGGCATCGACGAGATGGTCAGCATCTGGCAAAACGCCTATGACAACGCATGGCATCTTGACAAGTAATGCTGTTTCCTGCATTCACCTGCACCATCTGCTCGCGCCTTGGCGCATTCTCATTTGAAAATAGTATATACATACGCAAACCATTCAAGAAACCATCCATTGAATGAAAGGACGGAACAAACATGAATCAGTACGCCACGATGATCCGCAACCTAAAATCGCCTGAGGTGATGGAACGCCTGATGCACCTGTATGGCCGCCGCGACGGTATGCTGGTGGAGCAGACGGGACGCTATATTGGTTTGCTCAAACGGCATGAAGAGCTGTTCCACGAGAACCGCGAAGTGCTGATGATCAGCGCCCCCGGCCGCACGGAAATTGGCGGCAACCACACCGACCACAACCGCGGGCGTGTGCTGGCGGCGGCAATCAACCTGGATACGCTGTCGGCGGTTTCCGCGCGCGACGATATGATGGTGGAAATCCACTCCGACGGCTATCCTGCCATCAAGGTGGATTTGGGCAGCCTTGATGTCGTTGAAAAGGAGAAGGGGAAAACCCATGCGCTGGTGCGCGGCGTGGCGGCGCGGATGGCGGAACTGGGCTACAAAATCGGCGGCTTCAACGCGGCGGTGACGTCGAACGTCATGTCCGGCAGCGGCTTGAGCAGCTCGGCGGCGTTCGAGGTGATGACGTGCGCCATTTTTGACGCGCTCTACAATGGCTTCACCATCGACTACAAGACGCGCGCGAAAATCAGCCAGTACGCCGAAAACGTGTATTTTGGCAAGCCCAGCGGTCTGCTGGATCAGATGGCGTCTTCTGCTGGCGGTCTGGTGACGGTGGACTTCAAGCATGATGACCCCGATGTGCGCCCGATGCACTTTGACTTCGCCAAGTACGGTTATTCGCTGGTCGTGGTGGCGACGGGCGGCAATCACGCTGATTTGACGGACGATTACGCGGCGATTCCGGCGGAAATGAAGAAGGTGGCGGCACTGTTCAATGAACCGTACCTGCGCCGTGTGCGCCCGGAGGAGTTCTATCAGGCGCTGCCGACCCTGCGCGGCAAGGTGAGTGACCGGGCGCTGCTGCGCGCCATGCACTTCTTTGAAGAGGACGAGCGCGTGGTTCGTCAGGTGGCGGCGCTTGACCGCAACGACCTGTTCGCGTTCCTGTGGGAAATCATCTGTTCCGGTCGGTCGTCGTATATGTATCTGCAAAACGTCTATGCGAACCCGAAGGATCAGAGCCTGTCGCTTGCGCTGGCGATGGCGGAACACATGATGCTGGACAAGGACGGCGCGTGGCGCGTGCACGGCGGCGGATTCGCCGGTACGACGCTGAACTTCGTGCCGGACAAGCTGCTGAGTCAGTTCATCGAGACGATGGAGGGCACGTTTGGGGAGCATTGCTGCAATGTGCTGGATATTCGTCCGGAAGGCGCGGCCGTGCTGCGGCTGGAATAATGAAATAATTTCGGCAAAATCTTGACAAGGACTGCCGCCTGTGCTATCATAACGATGGCGCGGGCGGCAGATTTTGCTGAAACGCGCGAAACAACTGCACAAGCCACTTGGAGCTTCTTCGGGGCAGGGTGAAATTCCCTACTGGCGGTACAGCCCGCGACCCTTCCGCACCGCAATGGGCAGGAAGGCTGAGCCGGTGAGACAAAAGTCAATTCCGGCGCCAACAGTATAGTCTGGATGAGAGAGGAAAGCTGGAAATATGCGCGGAATTTGGCGAGTATGCCGAAGTTCCGTGATGTTCCGCCCCTGAAAAGCGAACCTGCTTCAGGGGCGTGCATATTTTTAAGGAGGCTTGTCCTATGACAAAGCAGAAAACCCGTTCCAATCTCTCTGTCCAGTACATGACGCGCATCGCCATTCTGGGCGCACTGTCCGCCGTCCTGTTCCCGCTGGAAATCCCGATTGTCGCGTTCTACAAGCTCGACTTCAGTACGCTTCCGGCGCTGCTCGGCGCGTTCTCGATGGGTCCGCTGCCGGGTCTGGCGATTCTGCTGATTAAGGACTTGTCACGTCTGGCGTATTCGTCGAGCATGTATGTTGGGGAGCTGGCGGATTTCATCATGAGCGCGGCGTTCATCCTGCCCGCGTCGCTGATTTACCGCAAGCACAAGACACGCAAAACCGCGCTGGTCGGCATGGCGGTCGGCACGCTGTGCATGATTGTGGTGTCGGTGCTGGTGAACTGGAAGATGATGATTCCGTTCTACATGACCGCGTTCCACATGGACATGGAAGCGATTATCGGCATGGCGCAGAAGGCACTGCCGTTCGTGGATACGGAATGGAAGGTGCTGCTGTATGTGACGGCGCCGTTCAATCTGCTGAAGGGCTTTGTGCTGAGCCTGCTGACGTTTGTGCTGTATAAGCGGCTGTCGCCGATGCTGCACGTCCGGAAGTAAAGAAAATAAACACGCGGACACAGCATGAAAGCGCGCACAACTCAATCGCGAAAAAGGGTCAAGGGAGGAACTCCCTTGCAGAGTCCAGAGACAGCGTCTCTGGTGGGGTCAAGGGGCAACGCCCCTTGCGCCTCCTTATAATAGGAAGGAACATAACTATGAGAACACATTCTCCCAATGAAACACGCGAACTGGCGAAAAGGCTGGCGAAAGAGCTTCGGAGGGGGGATGTGCTTCTTTTGTGGGGCGATTTGGGCGCGGGCAAGAGCGAGTTTACGCGCGGACTGGCGCAGGGGCTCGGCGTGACGGCAACCGTCACCAGCCCGTCGTTCACCATCCTCAACGTTTACGACGACGGGCGAATTCCCCTGTACCACTTCGACTGGTATCGGCTGAACAGCGTCGAGGAACTGTACGAAATGGGCATGGAGGAGTTCCTCGGCGGAGTGGCCCAGCCAGTGCCCCGAAGCCATTCCGGAAACGCACCTTGCCATCCGCCTGACCCCGGTGGACGAAACGACACGCGATGTGACCATTACTCCGATGGGCGGATTCCGTGAAATATCCTTGGAGGAAGAACAATGAAGCTGCTTGCTGTGGATACATCCGGGCCGGTGTGCGGCGTGGCGATTTTGACGGAGGACGGCATTCGCCATGAGTGTGCCGTCATGAACCACAAGACGCATTCGGTCAACCTGCTGCCCATGATTGACAACGCCTTTCAGTCCACGGGGCTGACGATTCAGGACATGGATCGCTTGGCTGTCGTGGTCGGGCCGGGGTCGTTCACGGGCGTCCGGCTCGGCGTCAGCACGGTGAAGGGGCTGGCGCACGGCGCGGGGAAGCCCTGCGTCGCGGTCAACGCGCTGGAAGCAATGGCGGCGGGCTTCAGCGGATTCAGCGGTGTCGTCTGCCCGATTCAGGATGCGCGCGCTGGGCAGGTGTACGGCGCAGCGTTCTCCGCGGGAGAAAATCGCCCGAATCGGCTGATGGCTGACACGCCGATGAAGGTTGAGGACTATGTGGCGGAAATCAGCCGCTTCGGCGACCGCTTCCTATTCCTCGGCGACGGTATGCCTGTGCATCGGCAGAAGCTGCAAACCCTGCTGGGGGATGCTGCCGAGTTCGCGCAGCCGCATCAGGCGTTCCTGCGCCCGGCAGCAGTGGCGTACCTTGCGTCGCTGGAGACGGAAACGGTTGATTACCTGACGCTCATGCCGCTCTACCTGCGCGCCCCGAACGCCGCGCTCAACAAGAAGCTGACGGAGGGTCTCCATGCCTGAAATCACGATTCGTCGGATGACGATGGACGACGTGGACGGCGTGTATGCTGTGGAAATCAGCACGTTTGTCGATGCGTGGAGCCGCGACGCGTTCGTCAGCGACATGAAGAATCCTGTTGCACGCTACCTCGTGGCGGAGCAGGACGGGAAAATCATCGGCTATGCGGGTGCGTGGGTCATCCTCGATGAGAGCCACATCACCAACATCGCTGTGCTAAAGGAACACCGCGGGCAAGGGACGGGAAAACGCCTGACGCACGGGCTTCTGCAATACATCTCTAACCTCGGTGCGGCGTACGCGACGCTGGAAGTCCGCCGCAGCAATGAAATCGCGCAGAACCTCTATAAGTCGCTCGGCTTCGTGCAGCTTGGCGTTCGCAAGCGCTACTATGCCGACAATGGCGAAGACGCGCTCATCATGGTCTGCGACCACATGCCGGCGGCTGACCCGGATTTCACGGAAGCCGAAACGGTATTTGAAGAATAAGCAATGGCGCTCGTCACATGACGGGCGCTTTTTTTGAAAGGAGCAGCTTATGGCGACGATTCTGGTGACGCACGGCATCCCGGCAGAGGGATTTTCGCTGCTTTCGGGAGAGAAAATCGTGATTCCGAAGCCGCTCATGCAGTTTTCACAGGACGAACTCGCGGCGCTGATTCCGGCGGCGGATGCGGTCGTTGCGTGCGGCGCGCTGCCGGGTGAAATCATCCGCAGGGGAACGAAGCTGCGCATTATCGCGGGCTATGGCGCGGGCTATGACGGCGTGGACGTGCGCGCAGCGGCGGAATGCGGCATACCGGTCACGAATCTGCCCGACACCGTGACGGACAGCACGGCGGAGCTCGCCATCGGGCTGATGCTCGCGGTTTCACGCAGAATTGGGGAAAACAGCCTCCGTGCGCGGGAGGAAGCGCCGGAAAACCTGTTCGGCATGGGCAAAAACATGGGGCGCAGTCTGCGCGGGCAGACGCTGGGTCTCCTCGGCTGTGGGCGCATCGGCAAGCGGACGGCGGAAATCGCGGCGGCGCTCGGAATGCGCTGCATCGGGTACAGCCGGCACGGGGTGAATCATCCGCAGGTGGAAAGCGTGACCCTGCCGGAACTACTGGCGCAGTCTGACGTGCTGTCTCTGCACTGCCCGCTGACGCAGGAGACGCGCCGACTGCTTGACCGTTCTGCGCTGGCGCGGATGAAGCAGGGGAGCATCCTCATCAACACGGCGCGCGGGGCGATTGTGGACTGTGACGCACTGGCGGATGCGCTGGAATCGGAACATCTGCGCGGCGCGGGGCTGGACGTGTACCCGGATGAGCCGCACATTCCGCCGCGGCTGATCGCGCTGCCGCAGGTTGTGCTGACCCCGCACATCGGCACGAACACGCAGGAGACAAGGCAGCGGATGGCGGAGGAGTGCGCACGGCAAATTGCGGATGCACTGGCGGGAAAACGACCGGCGCATGTGGTGAATGGGGTAGAATAATGCCAAAATTAAAACAGCAGCAGGGGCGACAAGCGTCTCTGCTGCTGTTTTTGTAAAGTCAAAATGGCGTGTTCAGGCGATAGCACGTTATTTCGTCCACGCGTTAAACTCTTCAGCCGTCGCAAGCACGGTGTGTGTGCCGCCGATGGAATGTTCCGTTCCTTTGGCGTAATCAATGCCACTGGTGGCGTAGTTGTAGGTCAGCGCGACGCGATGCTTTTCCACCACGGGATTGGGGTGGGGAATGGCGGACAGCAGGCTCTTGGTGTACGGATGAACCGGATGGGAGAAAATCTCCTCCTTCGTACCGGATTCCACCATGTAGCCCAAATGCAGCACGCCGATGCGGTCGGATATGTACTTCACCATGCTCAAATCATGTGCGATAAACAAGTAGGCGCACTGCGTTTCCTCCTGAATGTCCTTCATCAGGTTGACCACCTGCGCCTGAATCGACACATCCAATGCGGAAATGCACTCGTCAGCGATAATCAGCTTGGGGTTCATAATCAGGGCGCGGGCAATGCCGACGCGCTGACGCTGACCGCCGGAAAACTGGTGCGGATAGCGGGCAGCGTGCTCCGGCGAAAGTCCGACTTTCTTAAGCATTTCGCTGATTTTCTCCTCGCGCTCCTGCCGATTGGCGAAGCGGTGGTGGATGTCCATGCCTTCGCTGATGATGTCGCCGACCTTCTTGCGCGGATTCAGACTCGCCATCGGGTCTTGGAAAATCATCTGCATATCCGAGCGGAGCATACTGCGCGTGTTGCGGTCAAGCGCGCCGGAAATCACCTTGCCGTTGAAGGTGATGCGACCGTCCGTCGGGTTATACAGGCGGGTGATGCTGCGCCCGATGGTCGTCTTGCCGGAGCCGGATTCGCCGACCAGCCCGTAGGTTTCGCCCGGATAGATGTTGAAGGACACGCCGTTGACGGCCTTGACCGTGTAGGTGCGGGAGACAGGGAAGTGCTGAACAAGATTTTCTACTTTCAATAGCGGCTCGCTCATAGATACTTGGCAGCCTCCTTCTTCGCCCGTTCAAGGCGCTCCTTCAATTCCTTCGGCATCTCAAAGGCGGGTGCGTCCGGGTGGAGCAGCCATGTGGCGGCGTAATGGGTTTCGGAAACTTTGAACAGCGGCGGTTCTGCCTTCTTGTCGATGACCATGGCGAAGCGGTTGCGCGCGGCAAAGGCATCGCCGACCGGTTCATGCAGGAGGTTGGGCGGACTGCCCGGAATGGAGTACAAGCGGTCATCAGCCGTCTCCAAATCCGGCATGGCGGACAAAAGACCCCATGTGTAGGGATGGCATGGCTCGTAGAAGATTTCCTCCACATTGCCCACTTCGACGATTTTCCCAGCGTACATCACATTCACATAATCCGCCACCTTCGCGACGACGCCAAGGTCATGCGTGATGTAAATGACGGACAGGTGCATTTTCTGCTGAATCTGTTTGATGAGGTCGAGAATTTTGCTTTGGATTGTCACGTCCAGTGCGGTGGTGGGTTCGTCGCAGATAAGAATGTCCGGTTCGGCGGAGAGCGCAATGGCGATAACGACGCGCTGCCGCATACCGCCGGAAAGCTGGTGCGGATAGTTGCGGAAGCGCTTTTCGGCATCGGTGATGCCCACCAGTTCCAGCAGCTGCAGGGCTTTCGTGCGCGCCTCGTCCTTCGGCATGTGCTTGTGCAGCAGCATGCCCTCCATAATCTGCTTGCCGATGGTCATCGTGGGGTCAAGGCTCGTCATGGGGTCTTGGAATACCATCGCGAGGCGCTGACCGTTGTATTCCGTGCGCAGCTGCTTTTTGCTCAATTTCAGCAAATCAACGGTTTTGTCCTGTCCGTGCCCGTCATCGTATGTATACAGGATTTCGCCGCTGTTGATGGTGGCGTTGCTGTCCAGCAAGCCGACGGCGGCTTTCATCGTTACGGATTTTCCCGAACCGGATTCGCCCACGATGGCGACGGTTTCGCCCTTTTGCAAATCCAGATTGATGCCGCGGATGGCATGTACCACGCCGGCGTTCGTGCGGAAGGAAATATCCAGATTCTTGATTTGCAGAATGGTCTTTGCTGACATCTTGAATCCTCTCTTTTCACATGTCTTCCAGCTTGGGCGCGAGCGCCTCGCGCAGTCCGTCGCCGATGAAGTTGAAGCCCAGCATCAGCAGCGCCAGCACCAGAATCGGCGGAATAATCTGATACGGCAGGGTAGTGATGTTGTTGAAACCGTCCTCAATCAGCGTGCCGATGGAGCACTGCGGCAGCACAATGCCGACGCCCACGAAGCTCAGAAACGCCTCGGTAAAGATGGCAGTCGGGATGGAGAACATCACCTGCGTGATAATCGGGCCGATGGTGTTGGGCAGAATCTCCTTGAAGATAATGTGCCCGCTGCCTGCACCCAGTGTGCGGCTGGCGAGAACATACTCCTGCTCCTTCATCTTCAGCATTTCTGCGCGGGCGATTTTGCTCATGCCAATCCACTCGGTCAGCAGCAGCGTTACAATCACCAGACCGATGCCTTTGGGCATAAAAATCGCCAGCACGGACACAATCACAAGCCGCGGGATACTGTTGGCGATTTCGACGAAGCGCTGCATGATGCTGTCCACACGTCCACCGAAGTAACCGGATAGCAGCCCGTAGCTCATGCCAATGAGCATATCAATGATGATGGTGACGAAGGCAATCATCAGTGATACGCGCGCGCCGTACCACGTCCGTGTCCAGAGGTCGCGGCCGAGGTCGTCCGTGCCGAAGAGAAATGTTTTATCGGCATAAATGTCGTCGTAAGGTTCGCCCGTCACCATCTCGTGGATGGCAGGTACACGCGGACTGATGCCGACGGCGGCCTTCTTGCGTCCCTTGGCATTGAGCGCCGTGACGATTTCGTCATACGCATATCCGCTGAAAAGCGGCGCGACGAACGCCAGAAAAATCATCAGCAGTACCAGAATCAGCCCAATCATGGCGCGCTTGTTGCGGACAAAGTGCGTTGCGACACCCTTCCAGTAGCCTTGGGAAGCATAGTTGGTGTCGGTCGCAATGTCTGCCTGCTCCAACTGCGCAAAGTCCCCGGCGACCGGGACGTATTCCGCTGCCTGCACCGGCGGGCAGGTTTCTAACTGTTTCATTCGTTTGCACCTCCCTTGGCCGATACGCGAATCCGGGGATCCAGCGCGCCGTAGAGAATGTCTACCACCAGCATGATGCCAATGTAGAGCGACGAATACAGAATCCCCAGCGCAAGCACATAGTTGTAGTCAACGCCCTCGCCGGCAATGGCATCCACCATCAGCTTGCCGATGCCGTTGATGCCGTAGATTTTCTCTACGACCAGCGCGCCGGTCAGCAAATCAACCACCAGCGGCGCCAGCACGGTGACGATGGGAATCAGCGCATTGCGCAGCACATGCCGCCGCACCAGCCGTCCGCCGTACAGCCCCTTGGATTCTGCCAGGCGAACGTAGTCACTGTCAATCACTTCCACCATTTCGTTGCGCGTGAAGCGCGCAATGGTGGACATGGTAAACAAACTCATTGACACCACGGGAATGACGGAAGAACGCAGAAAATTCGTGCTGTCAAAGAAATAGGGGAGCAGGGGAATCTGATAGGCGAAGTTGTATTGCAGGAAGATTAGAAACACATAGGAGGGAACGCAGACGCCCAGAATCGAAAAGACAGTGCAGAAGTGATCCAGAAAGCGTCCACGATGCAGCGCCGCGCAGATGCCCAGCAGCAGCCCGACCAGCGTGCCCAGCAGCACCGACAATCCACCGATGCGGAAAGAGTTGGAGACGCACGTCGCCAGCACCGTCTTAATCGGCGCGCCGTTGTACAGCGAAGTGCCTTTGCCGAAATCACCTTGCAGCAGCTTCGTCAAATAATTCCAGAACTGCGTTAGAATGGGGTCATCCAACCCTAATTCCGCGCGCTTGTTGGCAATCTGCTGTGCGTTCATGCGCTCTGAAGGAAATGGATTGCCGGGCATGATGCGGACGAGCAGGAAAAGCAGAAAGACGATAATCAGCAGCGTCAGCAGCGCCATGCCGATTCGCTTGAGCACGTATTTTGTCATAACAATCCGTCATCCCTTTTCAAATGTTCCAGATGCAAGAGGCAGAGCGGCCTGCCTGAGGAGAACCGCTCTGCCTGAAGATTTCGATACGATTTTAGATTGGCTCAGCCTTTTCTAAAATCGCACACGACTGATTACTTGATGACGGCACTCTTATACACGCGGTTCAGCGCGACAGGATGGAAATCAATCCCTTCAACGCCATCAGTAATCAGGTTTGCATTCGCCTTGGTGAACAGCGGCGCAATGACAGCTTCCTGCATGACGAGGGTTTCCGCCTTGAACAGCGCCTCCCAGCGCGCGTCGTAATCGGAGATGTACGCGCCCGTGGTGCAGTCGGTAATCAGCTGATCGTATTCCGTATTGCTCCAGAAACCGTAGTTGTTGGAGTTGTTGGTAATCCACATGCCCAAATAGGTCAGCGGGTCGGCATAGTCCGGGCCCCAGCGGGTCAGCGCAATATCGTAGTTGTCATTCTGCATCTTATCCAGACGCTCGGCCTTGGTCATCGGCTGCAGGTTGATGGTCACGCCAGGCAGATTTTCCTCTACCTCGCTCTTGATCGCTTGCGCAACCTTCGACACCGAGTCACCTTCATTGTTGCCGTAAATCATGGTGAAGGTGAACGTATCCGTTCCCAGCTCCTCCACGGCCGCGTTGAAGTATTCAACAGCTTTTTCGGGATTATAGCCGCAAACGTCCGCAAAGGCATCCTGATCGGCGGCAAAGTCCGCACCAGTGGTTGCACTGGCAGCAAACTGCGGCGGAACAGCGGTGTAGGTGGCAAGAGAACCATCCATGACGTAGTCCTCTACCAGCGCTTCACGGTCAATCGAGTTGGAAATAGCAAGACGCAGGTTCACATTGGCGAGCATACCGCCCTGCGCGTTGTTTTCCGTCTGGCTGAAGGAAAGATACCACAGGTAGCCTGCACCAGTAACGGTAAGGCTCTTGGCAAGCGAAGCATCCTTACTGGCACTGGCAACCTGATTGCCGCTGATGGTAACAACATCCAGCGCACCCGTCTTGAAGCCGGTCAGCGCGTTGTCGGACGAGCCGACGACCTGATACTTGATGCCTGGCAGCTGCACGCGGTTAGCATCCCAGTAATCAGGATTCTTCTTCAGCGTCAGGTTCGCCGTGCCGGGCGTGTAGCTTTCCAGCACGAAAGCGCCGTTGGAAAGGAAGGTTTCCGGGCTGGTGCCGTAAGTGCCATCCTCCAGGCTGGTGTAGAACGCTTCATTGATGGGATAGAAGGTGGGGAAGTACATCAGCGAGGGGAAGAAGGAAACAGGGACTTCCAACTCCACCACAAGCGTCTTATCGTCGGGGGCGGAAACACCCAGCGTTGCAGGATCAGCGCCGTCGTAGATAATCGCATCAGCACCCTTTACGCAGCCGACGGAGGTATCGAACATGTAGGCATATTCGCCGGCTTCCTTGCAGATACGGCGCCATGCGAACACGAAGTCCGCCGCGGTTACAGGCGTTCCGTTCGACCACTTGGCATCACGCAGGTGGAAGGTATACGTCTTGCCGTCTTCCGAAAGATCGTAGCTTTCTGCGAGGGCGGGAATGGCAGCACCGTCCGCATCCATCTGCATCAAGCCGTCGACGCAGTCGGCAATTACTTCAAACGACTCGCCGTCGGTTGCCAAATTCGTGTCCAGAGACATGATATTCGTACTGAGCATAACGCCCAAGTAGCGCTCCTCGGCGCTGGCAGCCATGCCGCAGCAGGACAGCACCATCACCAGGGACAAGCACAACGCAATCCACTTTTTCATCCGGGTTTCACCCTTTCTATATTTTGAAATGCAGGAACGATGCACGAAACTTGCATTTCATGGCCGAATCATATCATCGTTTCAAGAAAAAGTAAAGGGGCGATGAACGAAAAAACATGAAATGTGCAAAGCAGAGGACACAGAGGAAAAATAAGAACAAGGGAAAAACAATGAACTGTCCAGCATAGTGTGGACAGCAAAAAGAGGCCTCCTGCCGTAAAATAGAAACTGCGACAGGAGGCAATTCGTATGGCAAGAAAGTACGAGAAGGTTGAGCAACTAACGGCGATGGCGCGTGTAGTAGAACCATCTGGAATGACATAGTTCCAAAACCATCGCGTCGGACGGCTGTTGCTGCATTAAAGCAGGGTTCAGAAAACCGGCCTAACTCAGACCAATTTGCGTATCAGATAAGGGAGAGGGGCGGAGAGGGAGACTTGGAGAAAGCATCAGAAAATCTGCTACAAAAAGTGATATACCGATAAAAGTAGGAAGCGATTTTAAGAGTAGCAGAGTAACATTTATTTTCAGATGCATGTGATTTGTATGTGCAATGCGTGTGCGTGTGTACATGCGCGTGTGCTGAATGCAGGGGGGTGTATAAAAAGTGCTACTTTGATATTTTGATACACAAAAGGCAGCAACCTGTTGAAATAATCGAGTTTCTTATTGAAACAGGCAGCTGTGTCTTTCGAGAAAAGTGGTACATGGCAAGAGCAAAAGTGATACGCTCAAAAACAGATGCGGAATTGTCTGGGTGGAAACAGTAAAGATGCGCTGACTGGCAATGAAACTCAAAGTGGCACACATGGACGCAGGAGGCCGGAAATGGTGCGCTCAGCGCCAGTAAAGTCGAACTATACGGATATTGGGAAGCAAATTGTCCATAAAACACAAAAAAGAAGCGATTTTTCAATCGCTTCGATGTCTGGGTGAGAAGATTCGAACTTCCGCCCTCCTGAACCCCATGAAAAGCATTCGACGACCCGCAAACCCTTGCGCCACAAGCCTTTGCGGCACTTTCACAAGGGGCTAATAACCCCGAAATAACCCCGTCATCATGAATGGAACGATTTTAGCCCCTGTGCTGTGTATGCGGTTCAATGTCAAGGCGACAAAAAGCATAGGAGGTTTTTCTTTGATGAAAGCGACGATGACGAACAAACTGCCTGCCGAAATCATGGAGAACGGCATTCATTACACCCTTGTGGGCGACTACTACTTTCCTACCTGTATGCTCGCGGACAGGTCGCCCAATGGCAAGTGGGCATCCCTGTATGAGCGCTATTTGCAGGAGAAGCATCCACACGAGTATGTCAGGCTGATTTGGGCGGATGAACTGGCGGCGCTGCTGGAATCCGTGCAGAAGGAGTGCGAGGAGCGGGTAGCAGTGCTTGTTCGGGAGATGGCGGAGGTAGAAGGCGTGGATGAGGAGATGAAGGAAAATGAGCAGATGGAGTGGGTGCGGAGGATGGAGATGATTCGCGGCAGGGTAGAGGAGGTTGTGCGCGAGGAAATCATAGGATAAGTGAAGAGAGGAACGGCAGCAGGAATAGGGGAGTTCCTGCTGCTTTATTCGTATAATAATTGCTGTCATGGAAAGACGGACAACCGATACAGATAGACTGTTGAAAAATCAAGCAGTAAATGATATAATCATCATGGAAAACAGGGCAAGGAGGCTGGTGTTGTGCTTGCAAGAAAGAGCGAAAAGGAGCTTGCTCTGCGCAGCTCTGCCGCGGAATATCTGACCTTTGTCGCCGCCACCGGCGAGAGCGACGTCAGCTTCGAGATGCGCTACGAGGATGAAAATATCTGGTTGACGCAGAAGATGATGGCGACATTGTATGACGTATCCGTAGCAGCAATCAATCAGCACTTGAAGAAAGTCTTCGAGGATGGTGAGCTGCGCGAGGAATCAGTTATTAAGAAATACTTAATAACTGCCGCGGATGGAAAAAGCTACAACACCAAGCACTATAACCTACAAGCCATTATTGCCGTCGGCTTCAAGGTCAATAATCAGCGTGCCGTGCAGTTTCGCAAATGGGCGGGTCAAATCGTGAAAGACCATACCATTCAGGGCTGGACAATGGACGTAGAGCGCCTGAAAAAGGGGCATATGTTTACGGACGAATACTTCGAGCGGCAGCTTGAACAGATTCGGGAAATACGGCTGAGTGAGCGAAAATTCTATCAGAAAGTCACAGACTTGTACGCAACGGCGTTTGATTACGATAAGGACGCCAAGACGACACGCCTGTTCTTTCAGACAGTGCAGAACAAGATGCACTTTGCCGTCCACAGGCATACGGCTGCGGAGCTCATCGTGGAGCGCGCGGATGCCAGCAAGGAGCATATGGGGCTGACTACATGGGAGAATGCGCCGAATGGCAAGATTTTGAAAACGGACGTGACGGTAGCCAAAAACTATTTGAGCGAACAGGAAATGCACTATCTGGAGCGCATCGTCTCTCTTTATCTGGATTATGCGGAATTGCAGGCGGAGCGCAAGATTCCCATGAGCATGGAAGACTGGGCGAAGCGTCTGGATGGCTTTTTGGAGTTTAACGGAAACGAACTGCTGACAGGCCCTGGCAAGATTAGCGCGGAGCAGGCCAAGCTCCATGCGGAAACGGAATATGAAAAGTATCGGATTATCCAGGATCGCCTGTACGAAAGCGATTTTGACCGTTTCCTTATGTTGGAGCAGGAAGTGAATCACAAACCATGAAAATTTTTTACTGAAACTTGATTGTGCAAACATATTAAGGCAATCCCGCACAAAGAAAGAACAGCCAAAATGTCGGGAAAGAGGTATAATAAAGAGGTGAAGAAGCAATTGACAATGAGCCTAATCAGCGACGAGC
>ENA-ORSF01000295-ORSF01000295.1-human-gut-metagenome-genome-assembly--contig:-NODE-295-length-16390-cov-3.08595_pt1 | contig 16390 bp, 24 predicted proteins | sample MGYA00242188_ERZ509155 | MGnify/ENA primary metagenome ERZ509155 (study PRJEB26280, sample SAMEA2338656) | human gut metagenome | biome: human gut; feature: human-associated habitat; material: faeces...
CGTGAAGGAGGTACGTGGACTGACTCTGGAAAGTGGATTGCAGGGCATTCTGATACAATCCGTATTTATGCTTCTGTTCAGCCTCTCAACATGAAGGAATACACTGCCGTACAGCCGGAAGGAGGTCATACTGTCCGCGCAGTAAAAGTGTATTCTTCCGTTGAGCTGTTCACGGATCGGGAGCCCCAGCAAGAAGCAGACATACTGCTCTGGCAAGGGTCCAGATGGAAAGTTGTGCAATGCGATGCATACCAGTCCGGTGTTTTGAACCACTATAAATCCTATGCGCTGGAGGTGATTGATCGTGCAGCCGGAACACAGAACTCTGATACATGATCTGATTGCGGAACGCACGGGACTTCCCGGCCGCCGCATAGTATGGAGCTATGAGGGGCGTGTTCGTCCTCAGGTTCCCTTTATTCTCCTCAGGGAATATGGAGACCAGAAGGCCGCGGGGAGGTCTGTATCACGGACAGATAAGCCGGGTGTGCTGTCTGTAAGGGCTCCGTATGAGTGTACCCTGACTGTTCAGTACTTCGGATCCGGAACAGAGGAGCCGGTTGACGTGCTTTCTGATATAGTGCACTGGCTCGAATGCCCTTCTGTAGTGGATAGATTTTTCGCGGCGGGGATGGCTGTTTATGATGTCGGAAACGTCAATGATATTTCAACTGTCCTGGACAGCCTTGCCTACGAAAAACGTGCAGCGGTCGACCTCTCTATCCGTTATGACAGAACGATTGAGGATGATGTTGGATATATCGAATCCGTAGACATCAAAGAAAATCTGGACAAATGTCCGGAGAGAATTATTAAAGTCGATGTGAAAGGAGAATATCAATAATGGCGAATCTTGATCGAATCGTCAAGGTGGATATCAGCCTGGATACAACCGGTGTTTCCACCGAAGGATTCAGCACAATCCTGTGCGTGGGGCCACATCTTCATGGCTTGCCGCGTGTAAGCACCTACACGTCCGCCGATCAGATGCTTGATGATGGTTTCTCAGCAGATGATCCGTTGTATAAGATGGTGTCCGATGCCTTTTCTCAGACACCGTCTCCTGCGGCGGTAAAAGTAGGGCGGCGCCAGGTCAATTCCTGCACGGTTACGGTAGCGCAGCTCGGGGCTACCAGTGCTTATACGCTTACGGTTTCCGGCTATGGGGATGACGGAAACGTTACGGAAAAGACCTACAGTTACACGAATGATAAAGGAAGTTCGGAAGATGTGCTGCAGGGACTTTCTACGGCCGTAACTGGGGACGAAAGTGCACTGCTCTCTGCTTCCTGCAGTGACGGTGTACTGACTCTCCAGGCTAAAGATCCATCCAAACCCTTTGCGCTCAAAGCGTCGTCCATGCTGTCCGTGGAACTTGGATCTGTTACGGAGTCCGTGGCGCAGACTATGGCAGCCGTCATGAATTCAGACAGTGACTTCTACGGGGTAGCCTTTACTTCCAAAGAACAGGATGATGTGTTGGCGATGGCTGAGTGGGCTGAGTCCGCAGGAAAGCTGTACGGCACTTCTTTTGGCGGAGATAACGTTAAGAACAGTGAAATGACCACCGATACCGGCAGTCAGCTTAAAGCTAAAAACTATTACCGGACTTTCTGGTTTTATCATTCTGTAGAAAATGAATATCCGGAAGTGGCTGTCATGGCCCGCTGTTTTGCGATCGATCCGGGCGGTGAAACATGGGCACTGAAGAAACTTGCAGGTATTACAGTGGATCCTCTGACAGAGACGGAATTCAACGCAATCACGGGAAAGAACGGCAACACGTTTGAACTGTTTCGGAATGTCAGTGTGACCCAGAACGGGAAAGTGGCTGCAGGTGAATGGATCGATATCATCCGGTTCCGGGACTGGCTTGAAGAAGAGATTAAAACAAATGTGTTTAACCTTCTTATCAACAGAGATAAGGTCCCCTACACCGATGCCGGAATCGCAGCTATTGAATCTCGAATCCGAGAAGCGCTCGAACTTGGGCAGAGCCGCGGAGGGATTGCTCCTACGGAATATGACGAGGACGGTAACCAGAACCTCGGTTATACGATTTCTGTACCGCTTGCCGCAAACATTTCGGCAAACACGAAAGCAAATCGTGAATTGACAGATGTAACATTTACTGCACGTCTGGCCGGCGCTATTCATGTTGTAGATATTACGGGCAGCCTGACCTATGAGAATCTGATCCAGGCAATCTAAAGAAAGGAGAAGCTCTAAATGAAGACATATGATCCCAAGAAGGTGGTCGTACAGTTTGGAAACCGGCAGATTACCGGTTTCTCTGAAGATAATATGATTACCATACGGCCGAACGGGGAGGGTGTGCAGACCTACGTCGGCGCAGATGGTGAAGTACAGCGGTCACTGGATCCGAATTCTACTTATACAGTGGAAATCAATCTTGCGAACACATCCAAGTCCAACGATTATCTTTCAAACATGTATAATGCGGACCGCGCCACAGGGAAAAAGGTTTTGCCTTTGTTGGTAAAAGATATGTCCGGCACTCTGCTGTTCTTTGCACCGGAAGCCTGGGTAGCAAATACTCCGGAGGGCGGCCGCGGCAGACGTATCAATGAATTGACCTGGACGATCAGCACCGGATCCGTAGAGGCTCCGGTATTCGGAGGAAATGACGAATGATTAACCTAAAACCAGAGCGCGTGGAAATCGGAAATGATGTCTTTTATATTCGGAGATATCCTCCGTTTTACGCACTCTATGTTCTCGGAGAAATTCAGAAAGTTCTCATTCCGGTCCTCACAGGGGCCGGAGTGGGATTTTCCGCCGGGGCTGCCGAAAATATGGAAGCCGATGTGAAAAGCCCGGTGGTCATTATTCCTACAATCATCTCAGCTCTTGAAAAGCTGGCACTCAATCTTGATGGGGAGACCTTAGAGAAACTCGGGAAGCTGCTTCTCGATCCGGAATATGTTGCGGTTTCGGTAAACAGGAAACAGGCTGTTCGGCTTGATGAGGACACCTTAATTGAAGTTTTTGACGGCCGCATTATTGACATGATTGCTGTAATGAGCGCCGTTTTCCGGGTAAACTTCTTAAATTTTACAAAGTCCTGCGTGCTCCCGGCTGGCGTCCGTTCCGCACTTCAGGACATAGAAGAAGCCTTCCGGGAGTTTGCACGGACCAATTTAAACGAGACGCCTTCATCTGGAGATGCATAAAAGCACATATGCTTACTCTGACCGAGGCTAAAGAAGGACCGGCGACATTGGAAGATGTGGCTCGCATCAATCAGTACCTTGATATGCTTGACGATATACAGCGTGCCGATCTTGAGGAATTGAAAGAAAAGGAGGCGGGAAGAAATGATTGTGCGGGAACTCGTTAACAAAGTCACATTCCAGGTAACCGGCCAGAAGCAAGCGAATAATTCTGTGAAAGCTGTGCAGAACAGCCTGGAAAGAGTGGGAGCTGCGGGCATGAATTCCGGCCGATCGGCTTCCCGCGGAATGTCCATGATATCCCGGGCGGCGGCTGCTGCTTCCAGCGCGTTTGGGATTTTAAATCGAAGAGCCGCCGCAGCAGGCGTAAATGGGGCCCGGGGCCTGAGCCCCCTTCAGAGGGCACTCAATCGTATAGGAACTGCAGCTTCCTATGCCGGCACCCGAGTGCAGGGGATAGGACGTTTCGGCGCGGGATTGGTTCATCGGGGAGCTCAGCTCGCAGGAGCGGGGATCGCCGCGATTCCATCTGTGGGAACGGTAGCAGGATTGGCCGGAGCTTTCGGGGCGTATACGGTTAAACAGACCGCGGATGAGGTCATGAACCTTGACGGCCGACTGAGAGCCGTAACAGAGACGGACGCCGAAAGACTTGAGATAGAGAAGCAGATATACGAGGTCTCTCAGCGGAATCGGCAAAGCATGACAGCTATCGGTGACCTTTACACTAAGGTCGCCAGAGCCGCCAAGCCTATGGGCTACACGAATGAGCAATCCATGCGGGTGGCGGATATCGTTTCTAAAGCCCTGACTTCCGGAGGTGCTTCCACCGCAGAGGCCGAGTCTACTATTCTCCAGCTGGGGCAAGCCTTACAGGCCGGTACGCTCCAGGGTGATGAACTGGCAAGCCTGCGTGAAAATGGCGGCACTCTAATGACGCATATGGCAGCGGCCATGGGTGTGACTGTGGCCGACCTTAAGGACATGGGGGCTCAAGGTGAACTGACGTCTCAGCGTGTTATGGATGCTATATTGGCATCCGGAGACGTGATTGATGAAGAATTCTCTAAAATGCCAATGACCATCGGGCAGGCCCTGCAAAAAGCAGAGAATCGATTCAGCCGTTTTATCATGCGGGTAGAACAGAAAACCGGAATATTTAGTTCTGTTGCGAATGGAATAGACCGCTTTTTTAATCGTATCGAACGGTACAGTGATGTCTTCGACATCCTGAACAACGGCCCGGGGAACAGCGCAGAAAGCCAATCTGCTTTTTCCTCCGCCCAGAGAGATTACCCAATACTGGACGCTCTTGCTACAAGAGTACTTCCTACCATTTCATCGATTGTCGGATCTATAGGAAAGGGAGCGGCTATTCTGGCAGCCTGGTGGGACTATATCGGCGGAAACAAAGAACTTGCGGAAACACTGTCCAATGTTCTGGAACTGTGCGGTGCTATATGGGATGCACTGTATCCTTTGGTTTCATTGTTTGCAGTAACACTGGTCGGAGCGGTTCGCGTGTTCCTCGGTGCGTTCAATACGGCCTTCGAGGTTATAAGGAGTGCTATTTTATGGCTTATAGATCAGATGAAAAACTCTACGATTCTTGGTTGGATTTTCAATGTAAAGGATCTTGCCGAAGAAGCAGCGAATTCGTTCGCCAATGCAGTAGGACGTCCGGAATCCTCCGGTGGATCCACTACAACAAATACCGATTCCCGTACACAGAGCTTTGTGTTTAATGTCAACAGCGCTGATGAGGCGAACACGATAGGCAGCGGTTTTCCGGAGCTGTCGCCTAATGTATAAGGAGGCTGCATGCTTAAAGAAATAGCTGATGCTTTCCTCGCAAAAGCAACGAAAGCCACGATTGGAAATATAGATGTGGATGTCGTTCTTGATTACGATACCCAGTTTAAATCAGATGTGACTTCGTATCCGGTTGAGTCCGGATTTTCCATATCGGATCATGTTTCTAAAAGACCGGTTACCCTTTCTATGACTGCAATTTTTACACCTGCCGCACTTCATGGTGGCGATGTGAACCGATTGCAGAATGTTATCGGAGCTCTTCGAGCTATTCATGAAGCCGGAGAGCCGGTGACTGTTGTTCTTCGCACGGCCATCTATGAGAATATGGTTATGACGCTTGCAGACCTTCCACGAAATGTTCAGGATGGAATCTGTTATAAGAGCCGTCTTGAATTTGTGCATGTTACCCGGGTGTCTCAGGTGACGGAAGAGATTCCGGAAGATGGAACTTCAGAAGAGGCACAGGGAAGCGCCGGAGCATCTGAACAGGATGCCGGAAGCGCCGGTCAGACAGAAATCGGATCGGGTGTGCTTACGGCAAGCGATATCGATACGGCCGGAGCGGATTACACCGCTGCAGGATCCATCCAGTCAGGCAAGGAAATTACAGCTCAAAATGTAGCAAACGTCATCAAAAACACTCTTGGGGCCGGATAGCTTCCAATATTTTATTTTGATGGAGGAGGGAGATAATATGCTGCAGATTTCTATAGCGGATCACAATGACTTCATAGAGTCCGTCACTTTGGATGGAACACTGTATAAGCTCCATTTTGCCTGGTCGCCGCACGGCGGCTGGGGCCTGGATATCCGTGATGGGCAGAATTCAGACATTATCCGCGGAATTGCTGTGGTTCCGAACTTTCCTCTTCTTGATGGGTATAGGAGACACGGCGGAATTCCGCCGGGCGAGCTGCTGGCTATCGTGAATGACACGGCTATTCAGCAGATTGGCCGGAGAGATTTCGTGGAAGGCCGCGCATCGTTTATTTATGTACCTGAATCGGAGGTGCAAGATGCTCTGGAAGAGAGTATATAGAGTGGAATTCCCGGATATTGGATATGCAGTCGATAAACTGAGAGTTTCATTTCAGGTAGAGAAGGACCTTTCTCAGGAATCGAACAAAGCATCTGTACGGATATACAATCTGGCGCCTGAAAACAGAGCAAAGCTGGAACAGCCGGATCTGAAAATAAATCTTTATGCCGGCTATGAGGCCAATACGGGGGCCGTACAAATATTCTCAGGGACAACAACACAGGCATTTTCCGCAGATGACGGAGAAAACATAATGACGGAACTGCGTGTGTCAGACGGACAGATGAACTTGCGGGATAGTGTCGTATCCGTTTCTTTCGCTCCGGGGACATCCGGAGAAACAGCGCTGCAGGATGTGGCTCGCAGAATGGGCCTTGCCGTACAGCTTGGGGAGGACGTCACTTTTTCCGCCTATCCAAACGGCTATTCGTATGTCGGGTACGGGAGAAATGCACTCACGGAGATCTGCGATGCATCCGGGCTGACATGGAGCGTGCAGAACGGGATTCTGCAGGTTATTCTTGCCGGAGGTACGACCGGGGTTCGTGGTCTTGTATTCGGACCGGAGTCCGGTCTGGTGGACTATCCGCAGCGAATCATCCGCGCTAATGCAAGTGAGGATGCGAAAACAACTAAGCGGACAAGGAAGCAGAAGGCGGGAAAGGAAAAAACAGAGAAGCAGGCCGGATGGGCCATAACAACACTTCTCGCACCGACTGTTATTCCCGGGGATCTCGTGAAAGTAAAAAGCAGCCTGATAAACGGCTGGTTTAGGGTGGAATCCTTACGTCACAGCGGGGACAGTCATGCCGGTAGGTGGGTGACTGAAATGGACCTGGTTGAGAGGGGAAAAGCACAGTGAATACCGAGAACAATTTCAAAAATCGGATAAAGAACCTGATTCGGGGAGAAATGGATCAGATTCATACCGCACTTCCGGGGTGCATCGTATCTTATGATCCAGGCACAAACCGGGCATCCGTTCAGCCGGTAGGCGCATTCAAAACCGAAGATGGCCGCAGCCTGGCATTCCCGGTAATCCATGAAGTGCCGGTTCAGTTTCCCTGCGGATCCGGCGGAAGTGTAGGAGTTACTTTTCCTATAATTGCCGGAGACACAGGGATTCTTATTTTTTCGGAGTCACAGTTGGATGACTATTTGTCCGGAGGTGACAGCGACGATCCGCGGCGATTTGCTCTGACTGACGGCATGTTTATACCTGGGATGTATACCGCATCTCCTGCGGGGGAAGCTGGGCACCCCAACGATCTATGTTTGTCGTACAAGGGCTATACTGCACTGCTTGGGCAGGCCGGATTTGTTGTCACTGTCGGATCCAGTTCTTTTTCTCTGACGCCGACAGGATTTTCCGGGAATATAAATGGTACATCGTTCTCCATCGGCGGGGGAGATCTTGTTGTGAATGGGGTTTCCCTTACGCAGCACACGCATTCCGGTGTAGAACCGGGCGGAGGATCTACCGGATCCCCTAATAAATGAGGTGAAACATGGCTTATGACATCAAATTGACAAAAGAATGGGATCTTCCGGTCCATATGACGCTTATAGACAATACCGAACGTGTGGCCCAGCAGATAAAAATAACACTGGGATTTTGGAAGGGCGAGTGGTTTCTTAATACTCAGCAGGGGGTTCCCTATCTGGAAAGAATCCTTGTAAAGAATCCGAATGCGAGCCACATACGCCAGGTTCTTCAAGAACAAATAGCTTCAGTTGATGGCGTTACTCGGGCATCGGTTGATAGTGTTCTCGTGGACCAACAGTCCAGGACTGCCGAAGTTATTTACTCAGCAGAAACGGACCGCGGGAAAATAACGGAGGAGGTGAGCATCTATGGCAGATGAAGTAAAATACGGCCTGACTCGTGAGGGATTCAAAAGAAAGCGGCTGCCGGAAATTAAAGCTGATCTGGCAAGCCGCTTTTCAGATGCATTGGGAGTGCCGGTTGAGACAGGAGCAAACAGCGTTCTTGGCCAGCTTTTCGGAATTATAGCCTATGAATTAAGCGATTTGTGGCAGATGGGGGAAGCCGTTTACAGAGCCATGTACCCATCCACCGCGTATGGAGTGAGTTTGTCTAATGCTGCAGGAATTGCCTGTATCACAGCCATAACGGCAGAATATACCACACTGACAGCCACCTGTACCGGATCCAACGGGACAACTATACCTTATGCTTCGAGGATACAGTCGTCTGCGGACACTTCCAAAGTGTTCTCTTCGATTGATTCAACAGCCTATATTGATGCAAGTACTGCCCGTGCCGCAGAAATTGAGCTTACCGTTGTACCCTCTTCCGGTATGCGGTACAGCTTTAGTATAGACGGCACAGAGGCCGCCTATGAGGCTGGTGAGGAGGATGATGCGTCTATCGTCCTTTCCGGGCTGGCTGAGGCCATTTCCAGCGATTCTCTGTCTACTTCCATAGTAAATAATGTACTGACGATCAAAAAGAACAATCCGCTTGAAACTTTCGCTATCGCTGCAGGTAGCGGCACGGCTCTCGGGCGCATCAGTTCGCCTGTGCGCTTCCGCTGCGAGACGGTAGGGGCGATAAATCCCGCCATCGGTGAAGTCAATCAGATCATTACTCCGGTGGCCGGATGGTCCCTGGTCAGCAATGATACGGCAGCAGTGGTAGGAAGAGAAGCAGAGACAGACACGGAGCTTCGACAGCGGTGGAAAAGCGCTATTTATGACCGTTCTTCGGCCATGGTTGAAGCCATCCAGTCGGCAGTTATGCAGGACGTGGACGGTGTAAAGAATGCCATAGTGTATGAAAACACATCGGATAGTACGGATGAGTTCGGCAGGCCGCCGCACAGTATAGAAGTCGTGGTAGATGGCGGAAATGAACAGGATATAGCGTATCAAATCTGGCTGAAAAAAGCCGCTGGCATAGACACTTATGGCAGTGTTTCGGAGGTCATCAGCGATAGCCAGGGCGCCGATCATGAAATCCATTTCAATAGACCGGAGCAGATTAAAGTATGGCTGAAAATTGTGGTCTCCGAAAATCCGGACGAAACTATGCCTGCGGTGGCTATTCAGGAAATTCGTGATGCTGTTCTGGAGAAAGGGCAGACTCAAACTGTTGGCCAGGATGTTATCCTTCAGCGGTACTTCTCGGTAATCTTTACTGCAACCTCCGGAATCGGATATATAAGTTTGACTGCAGCTACAGGAGATAGCCCGGGAAACTATTCTACAAGCAATATCAGCATCAATCCGAGACAGATTGCAGTATTTGATGCTGACCGGATCGGGGTGAGTCTGAGTGAGTGACCATACTGAATCCATGAAAAACCATCTTCTTGGGCAGTTTGCCGGGAAGCCCGTTTTCGAGGCATTTCTTACAGCTATAGGCGGTGAACTCAATGAGCTGGAGCAAATGTTCACGGATCTGCGGGACAAACGCTGGATTGATACGGCGGAAGGGGCGCAGCTTGACGGCATCGGCGATATAGTAAACCAGAACCGTCAGGTTCCGGATGCGGTTACGATTCCGTTTTTCGGATTTGACGGACAGCCGAACGCACTGGGATTTGAAGAAGGCCGTTTCAGAGACAGTTGGGAAGGCTGGCTTACCTCAGTGAATTTGAATGATCCTGAATACCGTCTTATCCTTCGCGCGAAAATTCGTAAAGACACGTCCCCGGCCACCGCGGAGGACACAATATCCAGCTTGCGATTTATCTTTTCTGCGGATCGGGTGGTTATCCGCGATGCAGGGAATGCAAAATTTAACGCTGCAATCGGCCGCCGTCTGAATGAAAATGAACTGTCTGTCGCAAGGGCTCTCGATCTATTTGTACGGGCCGGCGGGGGTGGTCTGCTGCAGGCCAGTCATTTTGACGCAGCCAATTATTTCGGATTCTACGGGCAGAAAGATGCCAAGGGTTTTGAGGTTGGCACTTTCGCCGATGCTATTTCTTTATAACAGGAGGTACAGCAATGGCTGATAATATCATTCCGGATTTCAATACTATATGGGCGTCCAAATCTCCTCTTAAACTTTATGATTTTACCGATGCCGAAATTCTGGAGGGCTGGAACACCATCGGTTCGACTCCTCCGGATCGGAGCATGTTCGATGCGTGGATGAATCGTGCAGACAGAAAGATGAAATGGATGTACGACAATATGTTTTCCGCAGATGCAATGGCCGGATATTTGTTCTGGAGATTCAAAAAGAGCCCGTACTTTGTGGGAGAAAGAGTATCCCTTCAGAAGGAATATCCAACAATCTACCTGGAGTGTTTGGTCGCCGGTGAAACCGCAGACGAAGATATACTGACGCTTCCGGAAGGTAAAAATGTAGGTGACACTATAGTGGATGGCACCGTTCAGTGGGTTGTGCGGCAGAATGCGTCTACTGCAGATGTAGATAAAAGCGTTTCGGATCACAACAAATCCGAAACTGCGCACAGCAACCTGCTCCGCGTGAAATCTCTGGAATCCACAGAAAACGGAATCAATTATGTCACTCAGGATGGGAATTCTCATTCGATCGGATTTTGGGATTCTTTAAAGAAAACACTTACCGGAGCCTTTACTGCTAACGGGAATAATAATTCTCTCTTCCAGCAGCTTGATGGGATCGCCGGGCTGATTAAGAAGATTACCGGAGAGGCGAATTGGTACAATGCTCCGTCCGTATCTATGAAGCAGCTTGTCGCCCAGATGAATAGTGTGGCTGCTATTTCTGAATACGATGTAGACGACCCCAACGCCTGGCGGGGAAAGCTGCGCGGAGAGCCGGGGCTAATTATCCAAGGGATATTAGTACAGGATTCCAGTGGATCGGCATCCTTTCCCATTTCTTTTTCCAAAACACTTTCCTTCACATGGGGGTTAAATGAACATATTGGGGAACCGCGTATATGTGGAGTATATAACCTTACGAATACGGGATTTACCTACACACAAAAAAGGCAAAATAGTAACGGAGCCGACCCTGTAAGTCAAGATTCCCTCTGTGTATTTTGGGGGCTATAACCAAGGGGGAAGAACCTCTTCCGGAGTATTTACATATCCGGTTACCTATGCTTCGTGTTTCGGTGCATGGATCCAGAAAATCGGTTATCATTGGGCACTTACACCGCGCGTTAATTCAATATCCACGCAACAGGTAGCCTTTAACTATACAGATCAATCAGATACTACAATAAATCTCGATTCGTTTGTTTGGGTTGTAGGTATCTAACCAAGGGGGAATTGGTTCCTCCCATTTAAATTTCCGGTAAAGTTTCCTACAATGTGTCTTTCTGCTCAGGTTATACACGGAAAAGGAGATTCTTCCGATACTACACGTGCTGTATCTCTTGTATCGGTCTCCCAAACTGCGGTCTCTTTTTCCATTTCAGGTGGAGGAGGAGCATACAGTTTAGTTATTGGCTATTGAATACCGAACACAACAAAATAGGCTTTATATGATGAATTCCCATTATTATGCCAGTCAATTACCAAATTAATTGTTGTATTAGATAAGCTCAATACATAGCAGCATATTACATCTGACTGTTGGCTAATCCCTTTATATGCAGTGAAAGCAGACAAGGGAGTAACTGATATTGGAAGTGCGATGGTATTTCCCGCTCCAGAGGTTCCTAAAGTTGCAATTCCCCCTTGGATAACGATTCTATGAATCCTTTTTACCTGTTGCTTTTTCAGGCAGTTTTCAAAAAATTCGCCAGGATACAAACCTCTATAAATTGCGAACTGTCCAGGCTAAACGAAAAATGAAAAAGAAAAATCCCCGTTAGAAATTAAAACTAGCGGGGATCATTGGTATCAGCCGTGAATGACCGGAAGGTAGGGGGAGGAGTGGCCGGTATTTATCCGGTTGGTAACACACTGGTATCACTTTATGCGGATAATAGCTTTACGCAGCTGCCGTAGATTCTTATGTGTGTACACTCCGTCTGTCACATTCGTACCAGCGTGCCCGAGGATGCGGCGCTTGGCATTTTCATTCACTTCTGCATTATCAAGCAGGGTAGCGAAAGTGTGCCGGCAGTCGTGCGTTGTATGCTTTTCTCCGTGAATTCGTTTCATTACGGCATCCCACAGGGAGCAGTATCGACTGTAAGTGTATGGGTAGCCATCCGGATCAGCAATAAGCATTTCTCCTGGCGTCTCAATTCTTGCTTCTACAAGCGGCCAGATCAAGGGATGGATGGGAATGATGCGTATGCCGCTTACGGTCTTGGATTGTTTAATATCCAGGAATTTCTGTCGGCGGTTTACATCGGATTTCCTAAGATGCAGCATCTCAGATACGCGCATTCCTGTGTACATCAAAATAAGAACGGTGTCAGTTCCTGGACCGTCATCTTTCCATAGCCGGTTTATTTTTTGCCTGGAAAACGGATGGTGTGGCCGCACTGCTTTATTCCTTCCGATGTTCAGCAGCCCGCGGAAATCCCGATCAATATATTCCATGCGGCGGGCATAGTCGAAGAGCATTGTTATGAGAGATCGGACCTTTTTTCTGCTGCTGTACGACAGGCCGGAACGCTGCATGTCATCGATGACGGCCTGAAGGTGGTGAAAGCGTATATCAGCAAGGAACATGTCCCACAGTGTTATGCAGTGTTTGAATGCCACTGAGTATCCGGTTTGCGCAGATAGAGAAGAGTTGTAGTGGGCAATATGATCCGGCAGCCATCGGTGATACAGCTCAGAAAATGTCATTTTGTTGTCTCTCAATCGGGGGTGATTGTGATGAATATTGTAATCAGTTTGAGCAATAAGAGCTTCTACTTGTGTCTCATAGAATCCGACCACGCGGCGCTTGCCGGCCTCAGAAACAACAAATACATACGGCCTCCGCCGGTTTCCTGACAGTTTTTTGACACATCCGTATCCGTTTGGATTTCTCATTTTATATAGCCTCCTTATATGGAGGTTATTTTAATTGAAAGGACAAAAGCATGGGAATTCTTTCTAAAGCTGCGGCCATCATCGCTCCGACGCCGCATAAGGTTACTCAGTATATTGATATTTTTGACGCAAGCGGGAAACGGGTAACATCGCTTCCGGTGACACAGGGGGCATCTGTCGATGATGTTTTGGCTGAAGCCAAAGAAAAATACCCTGAAAATACTGCGGTTGCTACAGAAATTGCAGATCACCGGCTCTATTCCAGCAACGGGTATACATACGACTTCGAGACAAAGAAGCCAAAGGCACCTCCGGAACCTACCGCAGAAGAGCTGCAGGCGCAGGCGCTGGCAGAATTGGATGCAGAATATCAGGCTAAATTTGATGAGCTGGATGAGCAGATCAGGAAAGCTGCAGCGCTTAAAAATACTGAGATGCAGGACGCTCTTATCAATGACCGGACAGCTCTTGCCGCCGAATATACAGAGAAAAGGGGGAATCTGTAATGGAAAAGAGATGTTTTCTGTGCATGCATAAAATGGATGAATCCACGGGACTTTGCACCAATCCAGACTGTGTCCGTTCTCAACCTCTTCCGGATCCGAATCCGGAAGCAAAGACAGAAACCACGGAGGAAAAACAGACTGAGAAGTCTGGTGAATAGGAGGAAATATAATGAAAGAATTTTTCAATAATCACCCAGGAGCCTTAAAAGCCGGCATCGGTACTCTGGCATTTTTTGGAGTAGCCTTCCTGCTGATCCATGCGATGAACTAATGGAGCGGCCCATATGGAAGCTGTTATTTATCATTACCTTGGCGAATCCTTTTATATGCTTGCGGGACTGCTTGTCGGTTATCTTTGGAAGGCTTTGAGGGCGCACCAGTATGAAGCGAGGGAAAAAGACAAAACACTGGATCTCGTTAAAGACGGTATGTGCGCTTTACTGCGCGACAAGCTGCTGCAAAAACTTGAGAAGTGTGCAGCCGGCGGATATTGTTCAGTAGAAGCACGTGACGACATCGATCATATGTATGTGATTTATCAAGCGCTTGGAGGAAACGGAACGATAAAAGCCCTGAGATCAAGGGTATTTATGCTTCCGGTAGACAAGCCTTGAAAGGGGGGAGCCAGATGAAAGAGAAATTGCTCGAATATTTCAATAAAGTCATGGAGAAAGTGAAAAGCTACATTCCTAAAACTACGGCACAGGATTCTATGATGATCGTGATCGCTTATAGTTTTCTCATCCTCCTGATCGTTTTGGCGTTCATGTTTGCCTGGGTGATTGCTGGTTTGAAAACAGGTACATTCGATATGAGCATTATGCTCAGATTTTTTGAAGCTGTCACAGCCCCTTCTGTAGTGGCTGCCGTTACATTTCTGTCTGTATTCTTTATAGACAAAAACGGAGACGGCCGTCCGGATGCTGCTGAACAGCGCGCAGAAACCTCTTCTAACAGGCCTATTAATTTGAGATAGGGAGGGAAAAATGAAATATATTGCAGACCTGTCAGATTGGCAGGAAGGAATAGATTTTTCTGAAATACATAAGAAGTTTGATGGTATTATCGCAAAGATAAGCGAGGGGACTTCCCCGCAGACTTGTTATCAGAAATTTATAGATAGCGCCATCAAAAACAACATGCCGTGGGGAGTCTATTGTTACAGTCACGCTACGAATGAAAAAGACGCAGCAAGGGAAGCAAGAACACTGATTGATCTTCTTCCCGGTTTTCCTGAACTCGGTATCTGGTTTGATGTAGAAGCTCCGGAAGTTCTTGCGCTTTCCAACAGTGAGATTACCGCCATTGCTTCTGCTTTTATATGCAAGTGCAATGAAGCAGGATATTCTGCTGGTATATATGCTTCACTTTCTACTATCACGGATCGAATCAATACTGACGATCTTGCTGGATATGTACCCTATTGGGTTGCCGCTTATGGTTATTCTTCAAATCCATTGGCGACATATGGATTGAACGTAGCGGGATGGCAGTATCGTGACGACTACATCATCGGAGCTCATCATGTTGACGCATCCGAGTGGTACGCAATGGAGGGCTGACCGTGAATGAAAATATTAAAAAAGGTGCAGCTGTCGTTGCTGTTATCGTTATTGCTGTTATTCTTTGGCTCCGGATGTGCGGAAGCTGCTTATACAGTGACAGATCAACAGCTGACACAGCTCGAGACCGTCTTCAGTCAGCTCAGGGAGCAGCAGCGCAGGCAGGAAGAGATATTGAATCTGCAGAAGAATCAAATCGAGATGCTCAGGAGTCAACTGGAAGAATCGCAGACAGCAATGGAGAACTCGAAGAAACAACTGCAAGTATCGGAGAACTCATTAGCAGAAATCCGCCGAGGAGGCGAAAAGGACTCAGAAAAGGCTTGAGAGACAAAGAAATATCTGGGCAGTTATAGCAGCTGTTACTGTGGGCGCAGCTATCGCCCGGGGGTGATCCAATATAAAAAGAGGGCATCTGAATATATTCGGATGCCCTCTTTTATATTGGATTAAGAAGCATTGGCAAAAGAATAAATAAAGTATACTGCCTTTTTATATATAAATATGTTTTTATATATGTTCTTAAACATGGTCCTACGGTCCTCTACGGTGCCGCCCATGGCCGCCATCCCATTTTGATCGTCCAGATCCGCAAGCATCTTTTCCAGATCTCTGGCAATCTCCCTTTCATCTCTGTGTGTAAGCGGAGGCAGGGAATTGAGGGGGCCACTCTCTGAGGAAGTGGAGGGCTTCTCATTCCAGCCAAGGAGATTTTCAGCCGGTATTTGTAATGCTTCTGCAAATTTCTTTACAGTGCTTATATCAATAGATTTAATTTGTCCCTTTTCATATCGTTGCGTAGTGCTTTCGCTCAATCCGACAAGCTGCCCCAATTCTTTTAAGGTCAACTTTTTTTCTTTTCGTTCGGACCGAATTCGATTGCCGACAAGCCGGTTGTACTGTTTTTCATCCATGGTTCATCCCTCCGAAAACTATTTTATAAAATCATATTACTATATTTTTGCATATAATACAAGAAAAACATATTGAAATTAGTAAAAACTTGTATATCGTGCTTGACATCTACGTTCGTGGAAATTATAATGGATAAAGTCAAAACTTGCACAGTATGCAAAAATACGAAAGGAGGTGAGAGTATGGAGATGCTGAAATTGAAAGGTGTACTTACGGAAAAAAAGAAGACATATGAAGACTGCGCAAAGGCACTTGGTATTTCTGTTACAGCATTTAACGATAAAATTAATGGAAAACGGTCGTTCTCGTGCTGGGAAGCTACAAGATTGTCCAGATATTTAGAATTATCTCAGACTGATCGGGTATCTATTTTTTTAGGCTAAAACTTGCATAGTATACAAGTTTTAGCCTAAATGAGTGAAATGATATAGGAGGTATGGCAATGGAAGAGCT